>JADMIO010548902.1_pt1 | contig 66729 bp, 112 predicted proteins | sample 8958161 | NCBI WGS metagenome assembly JADMIO01 (sample SAMN16585339, study PRJNA669376) | soil metagenome | isolation source: Crop rotation soil | place: USA: Cullars Rotation, Alabama | collected 2011 | reverse complement strand
GAGGCTTGTGCGAGTTGTGCAAGGGGTAGGGGAGGGTAGGTTAGGATGAGGGGGCTGGCTCCAGGCACGTTTCAAAAGTTAAAATAAAAATTAGGCCGGAGGTAGTGTCATCAAATGTAGACATCACTTGACTAGCATATGTTCTCTACTGTACTCTACCGTGCAAGGAGGATTTCTTATGTTAGCAGTAGTCAAAGTTCGTGAAGTGTCCGGCTCCACAGTAATCACGATCCCCTATGCGCTGAGAGAGTATCTAGGCTGGAGTCGCGGCTATCAGGTCATTTTAAAAGCCGAGAAGGGTGTAGAGGGGGGATTGGGTAAGCTCACCGTTGAGGCTCCTGGATATGTGGATGAGAGTAGTGAGGTAGAGGGGACTGTAACTTGGACCTCCCCTACTACCGCAATCGTCAATCCTCAGTAGTTTCCATTATTGGTGAGTGAGGGCTGCCTACGGGTGGCCCACATTTCTCTTGCACCGCTCCGGATATACGTGTATATTCTTTGCAGGAGAGGTACCCGATGCCCGCTGCCGCAGACCAGTTACGCCGCCGATGGAGAGGCCCCGATAGCTACTTTGCCCAGACATTCCTTGTCTCGCACGGCTATATCCTGCTCAGGACTCACGAATGGCGCCCGCCCGCGAATCACGAGCCCACAGAAGAGGAGCTGAGCGCGATAGAGTTCCTAGTCCGAGAATGGGACTTCGGCGGGCTGGAGGGTCCGGAGACAGTGCACAAGACGGATCGTAACCGGCAGCGGGAGCCAGATACCGAAGCTCCCCCAAAAGCTAAGCGGCGGTATGTAAAGTTCTGCAAGGAGAGGGAAGCCAAAATTGGGCAAGTAATCTGGTGTGTTAAGTGTGGGCTACCGGACATCCATCCAGTCCATTCACAAGTTAACGAGACTGATTTCCACTTTGGTGAGTTCGATTAATGGAGTCCTATGTTCTACTCCGCGCTGTCGGTAACGCGACAGTCATCACTGTCCCCCAAGCCGCTCTTCGTGCTCTAGGTTGGCATAGAGGTGACCGGGTCAAGGTTACTACCGACCCCGCCTCAGGTTCATTCCGGGTAGAGGTAACCGAGCCGTGTTATCGCGTACTCAGGAGCGTGGATAATAGCGTGGAGAGGGCTGAGGGTGTGGGGAGTGAAGCCGCTTCCGGTGACCCTCCAGCGGCTGGAGACCAACTATGAATACTACCCGCAGAGGATTCCTTGGAGCATTAGCCCTTCTAGCGGCAGCCCCAAAGGTAGCGCTTGGGGCGTTTAAACGCAGTGATCCGCCCGCAGACATCGGCTGCCACTACTACCCATGGAGTTACACTTACAAGTGGGTAGGTGGTCAAGACGGAAAGAAGACGCTGTTTCGACGGGATCAATGTAGCTGCGGTGTAGAGTTGCAGAGAATCGTAGCGGGCTATCTGGGGCCTAGTGAGTTTAGCTCCTACAGCTCGTTTGAGGGCTTACCGATTGAGGTTCATGAGAGGGCCAATAAGGAGCTGAAGGCAAGAGTGCATTCCTGTCCGAGAAAGTCCTTCATGACCAAGTCCACAAAATGGCCCAATCGTCTTTTGGCATGACCCAATCCAAAGCCCTTACCCCGACTTCCAAGTCCTCCGTCAAGGGAGAGAACCTGCCCCTAGCGCGCGATCCCGTCTACGCTCGTCTCCTGCGCGAGATTGGCGGCGTGCGAGGGCTCCGGGAGCTGGCAATGCACAGTAACCGGCCCGAGGCGCGCAAGCTACTAGCCCTTATAGAAGATAGGTCGTTCTCGCGCTACGGGGGCAAGAAGCTGGCCCAGCTAGCGAACCTGTCCTACCTTGACCTCATTGCCATGCGCAACGAGCGGGCTCTCATGCTGGCTACGTCCAACATGATCGTAGAGCACATCGGGGATATCTTGGAGGGGGCCGCAGTGGACGCTACCCCTACAGAGGAGTCCTGCCCTAAGTGCGAGGGCGAGATGATTATCGTAGTGGACGACGTGTCCCAGCGCTGCCCCAAATGTCGGGGTAAGGGTACAGTCCGGGTAGCCGGCGACAAGGACGCGCGCAAGTTCGTGGGCGAGGTAGCGGGCTTGGTTAAGGGCGGCGGACCTACCTTCAACGTGAGCGCTCAAGCCGGAGTCCAGAACGTGAACAATCCACACGGCACTTTTGAGGATCTGATGAAGAAGGCCGGCCAAGCAATTGTGATCGAAGCAGAGAGGGTAGACGAGCCATGAACATCCGACTAGTCCGCGTCAATCTCACGGGCGTAGAAGAGCGCCTAGATCGCCTCAACCACATCCTGGAGCAGATCGCAATCGCTAACGGTATCGCTGTTGATCCGCTGCCAACTGTAGACGAGACCGCGCTAGGAGCGACACACTTCAATACCGAACGCGAGATTATTGAGAGCCAGGTAGCGCGAAAGAAGGGCCTGTGAGCAATACTCAAATCTATACTGTTTATTATACTTGCGCCGAGAAGGATAAGGAGATCGCTCGCCTCAAAGAAGATATTGCTAGAGGCGAGAAATGGCGAGACGATCTCTACGTAGCCCGAGGTAAGTATAGTGATTTCTTCCTAGACATTCAGCGAAAGCTGGAAGATTGGGGTTCCTTCATCGAAAATCCAGAAGAGATTACCGATATTGAGCAGACCTTCTTCCAGGTCGTAGGCAGCCTTGACCGACTTATTGCAGAAGTATGGGACCGGCGCCGGAGGATGGGCGATGTGCCTCCTACCCCTGCCATTTTGGTGAGCGATCCAGAGGACTGATTCCTGTACTCCCAAGCCATAATCGACCGTAACCTAGCCTCCATCCAAGACAAGTTAGGTATCCGCCTCAAACGCTACTCCACTCCAGAGATTGCCGAGTTCACAGAGCGCCTTCGCGACCTTCCCAAAGACGTGGACGACTACGGCCGCCCCAAGAATGGCGACTTTGGCCCGTTTAAACGCCCTCTCAGCACTGCCGAATGGGAGTTCATCAACAACGAGCGCCTAGTGTGCAAGTTTGATTACTTGCATTTCTTCCTTAACTATTGCTCCTCAAAGATCATCACCGACTACACCGACCCGCGCCACAACACAGTCTCCCGCATTGGTAGCCTCCTGGCCTCCCAACAGCTCCTGCACGACAAGATTTCCAAGCGCGAAGAGGAGATCGCGGCAGCTATGCTCAGGAGAGAGCCCGTAGATGGCATCCTCATAGCTGGTAATAAGGCCCGCCAGCTAGGGTTCACGGTCTATTTCCGGGGCGCTACTTGGCATCGCCTCCTGTTCTGGGCCGATACCGGCGCCGCAGCTGCTTCTGTAGACGATCCCATGACGCAGGAGATCTACGATAAGGACAAGGTTATCTTTGACAACCTCCCTTGGTGGCTCAAGCCAGAAGTCCTCTACGACACGAAGGGTAAGCAGCTCAAGTTTGCCAACCTGAACACGAGTATCAACTACTTCCAGGCCAACCAGAAGGGCGGCATGGGTACTGGTCAGACCCTTAACGTGGTCCACCTTACCGAACTTGGTCTGTGGGAGAAGCAGGCCGGCAAGGAGAGCGTGGACAAGATCCGGCTGGACCTCCTGCCCGCTATCCCGCAAGGCCCGCTCACGCTCGTGGGGCTGGAATCGACCGCCAAGGGTCGCGGCAATTACTGGCACAATCTCATCATGGAATCGTGGGAAGGTCGGACCCGGTTTATCGTCTTCTTCTGCCCATTCTATGCCGAGCCGCGCAAGCACCGTCGCGCCGTACCAGAGGGCTGGGAGCCAAAAGAGGTAACAAAGGGTCTGATGAAGCGCGTAGAGGAGACCTCACCCCTCTACATGAACGGCAAGACGGTGAGATTGAGCCCAGAACAAGCCTGCTGGTGGGAATTCGCGTACGAAGAGGCACGCAAGGATGGTACACTCGCTGACCACCTGAGCAACCATCCTGCTACCCTAGAGGAGAGTTTCCAGCATTCAGGAGCCAAAGCGTTCGGAATCGAGTCAATGCAGTGGGTGTGGGATCAGGTAGGAGCTGGAATCCCGTATGAGCTGCAAGGAAGGAAGGTCGCATGAGTAACGACGATGTGCTGAAATGGGCAGAAGAGGCTCTGAAACAAGCTTCAAGAGATCCGGCCAATCAGTATGACAAGCTAGCATTTGGTTTTACAGGGTGGGATGGCCTCCGTTACAGCACGTACGGTGCCTCAGTTAAGAAAGAGGTAAAACCTGCCCAGTCCGATGCCGACTTTCTGCGCAGTGTAGGGGTCAGCCCGGAGTAGCTATGTGTTGGATAGATCCTGGAAATGATTGCCCGGTAGGTGTCTATTACAACGTGTATAATTATGGCCACCCTTGGCGCTGTATAGGGGAGAAACTGTATAGCGAGGAGAGGCGTAGGAGCTTGGATCGAGATCGCCGTATCAAGAAATTGGCTGAAGAGCTGGGCGTAGAGATCGATTTCATCTAATTTGGCCGATTCCTCCCTAGATCCGCTCAAGCCTCCTCCCACCGAGCACCACCTACGTGACGGCTCCGGCGCCAGCTTTTACCCTAAATTAGCCCTTTATAAGCCCGAATTCATCCGCGCGCTGACCCCGGCCCAAGCTCGCGGCATCGTGTGGATCTTCTCCCAGCCTGACCCGCGTACCCAGTATGTCTTAGCCTGCGATCCCAGTTTTGGCATCCCCGGCTGGCATCCAGAACTCGCCACGGACGAGGATCTGGAGACCGACAACGCGGCAATATCAGTATGGGCCGTGCGCAAGACTTATTTGGAGCAAGTAGCCGAGTACGCGGCTCCTATCCAGCCCCACGAGTCCGCTTGGGTAGCCAACGCGCTGGGCCGGCTCTTCTGCGGCTCGGACCCGCTCAACATGGCACAGGCGATCGTGGAGTCCTTCCCCGGCCCCGGCCCGGTATTTGAGCAAGTCTTCTTGGGTCAGCACTACTACATCAACTACTGGACCCCTAAGCCGCTGGAGACCTTTGAGGGTCTGGGCACGGGCCTGAGCTGGCGTGCCGATCTCCAGAACAACAAGACGATCTCCCTCAACGCGCGCAAGGTAGTCCAAGCCAAGAAGGTGCTCGTGCGCTCTCCGTGGCTCGCTCATGAGATGCAGGACGCCGAGCTGGACAAGGAAAAGTGGAAGATCGAGGTACCAGAAGGGGGCAAACTCCACGATGACCGCCTCCGCGCGGCTATGCTTGCGTGGTATCTTGTCTACGGGAAGGAAGTCAACCTGGCTCCTCCCCAGCCGGAACAGGTAGCTCCTCCACAGAAGGGGCCTAAAGTAGATTGGCAGAGCACGGATTGCACGGAGAAGGAGATGCAGCGGTTATGGGAACAGAGACTGTACGAGATAGCGAACCAGAAGATCTAGCTATGGCTGGAATTGTTAAGACTCTCGACGGTCTACTCAAGATCGTGCGACTCTACGACACGGGCGAGTGCGAATGTTTCAGTGATTTACAGAAGAGCTTGGCCGGTTTAACTGGTACACTAGTCGCTAAGCCGGACGCGTTGTCCGACAGCGGGTCAGCGGTCAATAACGAGCCTGAGAACAGCCGCTAAGCCATTTACAGGCGTGTAGGGGTCGCGGTTGCAGTGAGTCCTAGTCCCGGCAGGAATCTCTCTTATGACACACGATGAGCTTGAGGATCTGGATTTGGAGTGTCTAGGTATCCCTAATTGCTTGGAATGTCTGAGAGATTACGTGGACTGTTTACTCTCGATTGGAGAGAGCCTTGCCGCAAAAGACGTATTCGGCTGGTTTGATGATCACCAATCGTGACGAGGCTTGGTACGCCCTCGCCCTCAAGGTAGCCGCTGATTCCCTCTGCTCCGACCGGCATGGGTGCGTTATCGTCCGCGCCGGCTCGGTCCTCAGCTTAGCCACTAACCGCGCCGTAGTCAGCCACCCGGTCAGCAATCGCTATCTCAAGCAAGCCCTCCATGCTGAGCAGCGCGCCATCCTCCGCGCGCACGACTGTGAAGGGGCTACCCTCTACTCTGCCCGGCTCCACGTCAACGCGATCTCTACCCCCTGCGCTATGTGCCAGACCCTGATCGAGGAAGCTGGGATCTCCAGAATTGTTTTCCATGACGGACGGAAATTGGTTAAGATTGCGTCTTAGGGAGTGTCACCTCCCTATCTGAGGAGTTGCTGCTCCTCATCTCCTCCTTCCTAGAGGGTAGTCGCACCTGATGGGAGGGAGGCAGTCTGGCAGCTAGGAGCGTCCATCCTGCCGCCATAAGGGATGCCTAGTTATCTAAACTCGGATTGGCCCACCGGGCAGACGAAACGGGCCTCTTTATCTACTTATTTGTGGGTCAACTATTGACACCCACCTCCACTCTCCTGTACCCTTCCCTACAATAAGTTTACGTCCACTGTCGTAGGCACGTGTGGGGGAAGGGAGCGAGGGGTGCCTCGTCTTAAGCGTCAAGCCGGTACAGATCCTAACCCGGCTACATCCGAACCAACAGTTATCTTGAAGGTTTCACTGCCTAAGAGCGTTCACGACTCTTACGAGCAGTTCGCAAGCCTCATTGGCGTGCCGCTGGAGGATGTTCTCGCAGACCGCCTCCAGAGCTGTGTTGACCACAACGCGGGCCGGGGCGTGTACTTTAACGATCCCGAGCGCGAAGAGCTAGAGAATCTAGCCGGCCGCCGCCCCCTTCGTACCGCAGAAGATGCCCTAGAAGCCCTGCGTGCCCTCCAGACCTTGGAACTGGCCAAAGCCGTCCCTATCACCTTCTCGGCGGGCCAGCTACGGCGCCTCAACATGGGCCGCCGTGTGGGCCAGAGCCTCGCCGATCACGTATCCACCCTCTTTCTGCGCGAAGTGCGCCGAGTCGCGGGGGTCTGATGGGCGTCCTCAACATCGAAGAGTATTCCTGCGACTCTTGCGGCCGGGAGATGGACGTGTATCGCTGGTCTAAGGATGGCTCCGAAATGGCCCTTCTCACCTGCGAAACGGGCCGTCTGGGCTCCCAGTTCGTGGATCGTCCCAAGTCCTGCTGCGGCCAGCCCTTCCGGTTCCATCTCTACGGACGTCCCTCCAAATCGGCGCGCGCTGCCCAGCTCTCCGGCTCCGATAAGCCAGTTGTCTGGTACCACCCGAAACTGGGTCCGCGCTTCCCTGGCCGCAATGATGCCGACATGCCCAAGTGGTACAAGGACCGGGGTTTCGAACGCAAAGAGTTCAATAGTTATTACGAACATAAAGCGTTCTGTGACAGGGAAGGGCTTATCAATCATAGAGCAGAGGGGATCACGAACTCGCGCCACGAAGGCGGGGCTCGCAATCGCCATGACTGAGGCTACCTCCTAGTTGGCTCTACCCTCTCGCACTTCAGAATACGCTCTTCTCCGATGGGCCAATGCTGCCCTAGAAGAGGGCCTTAGCTATCTTGAGCACCAAGACGGCTACCACCTCATCCAGCCCACACTAGACCGCATCACTTCCAAGACTCAGCTCGCCATCCTCCAAGATCTGGAGAAGCCCACTGGGATGGCCACCACTACCTCTAACCGGTTCGGCAAGATCGCCAAGGAACTGGTAGCAGGTATGACGGACATCAAGCCGTTCTGGGTCATCAAGACCTACAATCCGCGGTTCCAGCACCAAGCGGAGATCTTCTCCAAGCTCTCCGAGTGGTGGTACACGTCCACCAACGCGGATCAGGTAGGGCTCGCGAACTGCCTCCGTTACGCTGTCTGCGCCGGCTCCAGCTTCATCCATCTCCAGTACGACCCCGTACGCGACGAGATTATCGCCTCAGCAGAAGATCCGCGCGACGTAATCCCCATCCGGCCCTCTGACAACATCTCTATCCAGAGCGCGTACGGCGTCATTGTGCGCCGCGAACGCTCTGTCAACTACGTCAAGGATCTCTTCCCCAACAAAGCGGACCTCATCACAGCGGATCGTGGCTCATTCGACTCCGGCCCGCTGGAGAACACGAAATACGGCCGGTATCTGGCCGAGATCAACTCCCGCACTCAGTCGCCTATTAAGGACGCTCTCTTCGCTAAGCGCCCCAAGACTACAATCGGCCACCAGCCCGCCGTCACGCTCTACACGATGTACGTGCGGGACGATGCGAAGAATGACACCTCTGATCCTGTCGAGATGGGCCAGTGGGAAGACGATCCCGCGTGGCAGAAGCCGGAAGGTATCATGGGCTTCTTCGCCAAGGCCCCCCGCCGCCGCTGCAATAACTGGTCATATCTCGTCCAGCCTGGCAAGCCCCTCTATCCGCGCGGGCGCATGGTCATCTTCATCTCCAACGTTGTCCTGTACGACGGGCCGAATATCTACTGGCACGGTGAGTTCCCGCTCATCAAGCTAACTCTCGACCCGTGGCCGACAACCTGGCTGGGTCTGGCGCCAATGTGGGATCTCATCAGCCTCCAGGATTCCCTCGACTGGAACCTGCGAGTCGTAGATGACCACAATGCCCAGGTCGCGCAGCCCCCTGTAATCGGCGATCCCCTCTCTGTAGGCCCCAACGGCTTGGCGTCTATCAACACGCGCAAGGCCGGCCTCCAATTCATGCAGAACCCCATGGGCAAGGGCCTGCAATTCCCCGGTGTGCCGCCCTTAGACAACTCCATCGGCGACCACATCGCGTGGGTAGCGCAGGAGATGGACGATCTCTCCGGCATCTTGGACCTCAAGAACCTCTCTGGCCTCAATCAGCTCCCGTCTTCCGAGACGATAGAGAAGATGATCGAGAGCAAGAGCTTCCTCCTGCAAGGCCGCTCCCGCATTATCGAAGCCTTCATGCGCGAGTTTGCCCGCATGCTGCTCTCCAACTTTGCCCAGTTCTATACCCTCAAGAAGCGCTTCACCATCGGCGGCCCCAACTTTGTGACTCCCGAGGACTTTGACTTCGATCCGGATTCGCTCATCCCGGCCTTCACCCACAGTGAGGACTTTGACGAGGTAGGTAACCTCAAAGAGTTCGCGCTGGAGCGGGGCCCTATGCCGCGCGAGGATCGGGCCAAGGAACTTCTGCGCCAACTGAGCTACTACATCGCGCCGGGGTCACTCCTAGCCGCGTCAGGCATCACCCGTAAGCTCCTGTATCTCCAGCTCTTCCGTGAGGGCGCTCTGGACATCTGGACGTTGGCGGAACAACTGGACATTTCGGGCTTTGGTGAGCCGCCAGCGGGCGCAAATACGATTATCGAGCGACTTATGGCCCAACAGCAAATGGGCCTTGCATTCGGGGGCGGTGGTGGCGGTGCGCCTCCATCAGGCCAAGCACCCCCGTCGTTCGGCAACAATGGCAGTGGAACAGTAATTAGGGAGTCATAAGGAAATTAGCGAATGGCCCACGTAGCAACGTTCAAAGTAGTCTGTACTCTAGCCGAAACGCCATACAACGTGGCCAGCGGTACCACATCTGCTCCTACTACGCCGCGCAGTCTCGTCTATGTAGGCCAAGAAGCTACTTTCCAGAACCAAACTTCTGGCTCATTAGCCACTATTGGCGCCTCAGACGTAGTAGACAACGGCGGCCTCATTCTGGATTACCTAGTTGGGGAGACTGTTCGCGGCAACACTCCTACCTCGGTCCAGCTTCAGGAGTGGTGGGTGTCCTCTGACACCCCTGGAGGCATTGTCGTAGTCCAGCTGAGGAAGCTCGTCTAATGCGGCGTCGTCTATCGCCCATCCTTGCCGCTCTTCTGGCCTGTGCGATTGGGGCAGTCCGCCTCCATGCGCAAATCTCCCCACCCCCGTGTACCAGCTCCACCTGTACAGCAGCTCTTAGCTCTTCATTCCTGCGTTTAAACGGCTCCAATGCCATGACGGCAGGGCTACCTCTGTTTGGAGTAGCGTTTGCTAGCCTGCCGGCCTCGGCTAACGGCACCGTGCTTTACTGCTCAGACTGCACCAAGGCGGCTACCTGTGTGGGAGGCGGAACTGGGGCCTTAGCCAGTCGTGAGAATGGGGCTTGGAGCTGCGGCTCGTCAGGCGGGGGTGCCATCAGCGGTACCTCTGGCACATGGACAGTAGCTACGGCTTCATTGCAGCCTGTAGTCGATAACGTTGGTGAGTTGGGTAGCACTACCAAACACGTTCAGAACCTGTGGATGACCGGCTCGTGGAAGAACACGACTGGTGCATCAGAAGCCTATCAGCTCAATCTGCGCACTGCCGGCACCGGCCTGCAATTCGCTACAGAAGCCATTACAGGCTCCCTCATCGCCTTCCAGATCGTCTGGGGCGCAGGCAGCCCTGAGGGTGTCATTAGCGCCCGCGTCGGCAGCATGTATCTACGCCAAGACGGCGGGGCTGGTACCACTTTGTACATTAAAGAGAGTGGAACGGGGTCAACTGGGTGGATCGCAAAGTAGCCAAAGGCGCCCCTCGCGGATTAAATGGCATTCGCCCTGGTGGTCCGTGCTCTGTTGCTGACTGTAGTAGGTCATCTAGCACCAGAGGTATGTGTAATGCACACTACTTGAGATTCATGAAAGGTCTTGACCTATCAAAGCCGGTCAGACAGAAGGCAAAACAAGGAGCCGGTAGTAGGTGGTTAGATCGCAACGGATATGTGGTGATAACACTACCAGGTAAAAATGGCCGCAAATCTGAACACAGGATGGTTATGGAGTCCGTCTTGGGCAGGCCTCTACGGTCAGATGAGTCAGTACACCACAAGAATGGAGTAAAGGACGACAACAGGCCCTGTAACTTAGAGCTGTGGTCAAAATATCAGCCATCTGGCCAGCGAGTGGAAGATTTAGTCACTTGGGCCGAAGAAATAATCAGTAGATACGGACCCACTGGCAACACCGGCTGGGTAGCGAAATAAGGAGATTCAATGGTAATCACAGTTTGGAGAGAGAAAGTAGCCCCAGAGCCAGTAGAGATCAATTCCGAGTCCACATACGGGGATCTCCTCAACGCCCTACGCCCCAAGGTGGACACTGTCGAGCGCGCGGACACTACAGCGCGACTCCTCAGCGACGGCTCCCTTATCACAGTGGGTACTGGCGGCCTCGATATCACTACAGTAAGTGATATCTATTTCTTCGCTCCACTGTCCATCTGAGCGCGGGTTGACAGCCTGCAAAGTGTATTCCACAATAGTGGTTACAAATAATTGTTCAACAATCTCCTGTGCGTGTGTGGTGGGTAACTAGTGGCTCTATTTGACGACGCGTCAGGTAGTAATGCCGCCGAACTGGACGGGCCTCCCCCGCCTACGAAGAGCCCTCGCAAAGCGGCTCCTACATCTCTGCTGGAATCAGCCGGCAAGAGCATGATGGGCCAAAGTGGGCTTGGTCCAGAAGGCGGCTCCCAGGAAATGCTGGCTATGCGCGGCCTCTCTATGGTCACGCAAGGCATCCAGATCCTCTCCACGCAATTCCCCGGCATCGTGCCCGTCACATCCGATCTTCTCGGCCGCCTGCAAATGATCGTACCTACTCTGGTCAATGATCTCCAAAACGGCGGAATGATGGCGGGTATGGTTCCTATGGGAGGCATTCCCCCGCAACAGCCCGGTATGGGTCCAGCGCCGATGCCAATGGGCGCGCCCCCGGGAATGATGGGCATGCCTCCGCCTCCGATGGGTGGACCGGGCGGGATGGTATCACCTCCAGGCCCCATTCCCCCGCCCCCAGGAGCCCCGATTTAGGTAGAAAGGAGCCCATATGGCAAGGGCAAAAGATAAAGCTAAAGAACTCAAAGAGAAGTACAAGATTGACGACGATGACCTCAAGCTGCTCATGGAGACGTTTGACGGCGACATCGGTGAGGTGAGCAACCAGCTCAAAGCTGCCGCAGAAGCCGAGATCGGCAAGTGGACGAACTGGTACCGCCAGAATGCTGGCGCCATTGAAGCCAATGAGCGTCTAGCCGAGGAAGCTGTAGCGCTCAAGGCCAAGTTCGCTGAACTGGAGAAAGCCGGCATTCGGCTCAATCCCGAGCCAGAGCCAAACAAGCCGAACACTCCAGCTGAACTCGATGTGGACAAGCTCAAGGGCGAGATTTACGGCGTCTCCAGCCAGATCATGAAGGAACTCACTCAGGTGGGTCTTCGTCATTACAACAACTTCAAGGAAGAGCTGGACCTTGACGCGGTGGAGAAGGTCGTTCGCGAGAAGGGCCTCACTGTGAAAGCCGCATACGAGGACATGACTCGTGAGCGCTACGCCGCCAAGGCCAAGAAAGAGGAAGAGGACCGCATCAACAAGATCGTTGAGGAGCGCCTTGAGTCCGAGCGCGCCAAACTCAATGCGCCCAACCTCACGCCCCGTACTCCATCCTTCGTCACCGAGTCTATGAAGAGCGGAGAGAAGAAGGACTACATGTCACTTGAAGACGAGTTCGCCGAGTTCGCTAGAGATATCAATAGCGCGGCACATTAATAACCATAAACCCGAGTCCCATAGCAGATAACTAGGGCGGGTGTGAAGGGGAGGATACAAAGTAATCTATTATGGGTGTACTCGACCAAATTAACGTAGCGACTCATCGCTTCCTGAGTCGGCGCAAGGAGAAGCTGGCAGATAACATCTTCAACTCCAGCAACTTCCTCAAGTATGTGCGCGCCAACCTCAAGGAAGATTTCACCGGCGGTCGCTCCATTCAAGAGAACATCATCTACGATGTCACGAATGGTAGCTTCTATGCCAAGGGCGCGAGCTTCGACATCTCTCAGAAGCAGCTTGTCGAGCAGATCCAGTTCCAGCCCAAATTCGCGTATGAGAACCTGACCTTCTACAAAGAAGACCTCCAGGTGTTCCAGCGCGAAGGCCCAGCGCGTATCTTCTCCATCCTCGATGCGGACACTCAGATCGCCACAGAGGCCTTCGGTGCCAAGCTCGATATCGCGCTCTTCTTCAACGGTCAGCGCGCGGGCTACACCAATCTCTTCAACGGTCTTGCGGAAGCCATCAATGACGGCTCCGTGACCTCGTGGGATGGTAGCGCCTACACCTCGTACGGCGGCCAGACTCGTGGCGGCAAGATCGGCACCTCGCTCAACTCCGCAGTCGTGGACGTTGACGGCACGCTGGAGTACAACCAGCTTGAAGAGCAGTGGGGCAACGCGTGTTTCTCCACCGAGCCGACGCACATCGTCACCACAGTCCTTGGCTACTCGTACCTGAAGGAGAAGTTCCAGGCCCAGCAGACCTACGAAGCCGTCACCGACCTCAAGACCGGCGTTACCGGTATCAAGTTCAACGGTGGCACGATCATCAGCGATCGTTACTGCCCAGGATCTGCTATCGCGGGCCGCGTTGATCCAGTAGTCAACAGTTTCATGGACGGCAACTTCGGCGCGGGTACCAGCTACCCCTCCATGACCACGACTGCGGGCGCCGCTGCCGAGTCAGTCTGGATTCTCACGCTCAAGCAGCCCTACTTCAACTTCTATGTGAGCGCCGATCCGGAGTATGCGTTCGGCTTCACCGGGTTCAAGCCTGCTCAGGACAATACGGTTATTGCTGGCCAGATGCTGTTCGGCGGCAACCTCACAATCCCGAGCCCCCGCGTCCATCGTCAGCTTAAGCGAGTTTCAGGGTAAAGGAGGACACTGATAATGAGTAATACATTCTATCGCCGCACTCAGTGGGTTCCTGGCAACAATCCTGACACCGCTAACGAGACTGACCTCTACGCGCCGGGCGAGCTAGGCGGGCTGTGGCCTACCGATGACCGGATTTACCAGAAGGTCCAGGTAGACTCCGGCGCAACATCTCTCACCCCAGCCGGCGCTGTAGCCGCCGCCCAAGTAGCGTTCTGGAAGGACAAGGCTTCATACCTCACGACCAACGATAGCCGATTCGCTAACGGTGGTGTCGGTGACGCGCGCAACTTTGTCGCTGGTATCTATCGCGGTTCGCTCACGGCCGGCAACTATGGTTTCATCCTGGTACAGGGTAAGGCCATCCCGGTCAAGTGCACGACCTCTCCAACCGCTGGAGCCCTGCTCGTAGCCAATACTGGCACGGATGCAGACGCCACTTCGGTTGCGGCGGGTACTGCGCCTACTTGCATCGTAATCGGCACCGCTCAGGCTCCAAAGTCTGGCGCCAACGTGCCGACCGATGTCAACCTGACCCCGATCATCTAAGGAGTGTGAATGGCTGCCATTAACGCAACTCCCACGATTCGCGACAAGACCGCCAAGTCAGCCATCTTCTACTACAGGGGGGTGGCAGGGGCGGGCCTCTCGATCTCCAATGCGGATACTCTCCAGACCGGCATGAAGCGCGTTCTGGAGGTTCGCACCAACAAGCCGGCCGCAATCACGGGCTGGTCATCAGTAGCGGGCCTCATCACGTTCACTGTAACTGGTGGAGCCCAGACCGGCGTTCTCGTCACAGTCGTAGGTCAGGCGTAATCCCAGTAGTTCCATGTTTCTGGAGGACCAGCTTAATTGGCAAATGATAGCTTTTCTGACATCGCCCGTAAGCTGGTCCTCCGTTGTCCTCTAGCCCCCCTCACTCTAGCCCAAGACTGGGTTAGGAACGCCTTCCGCGACATTGTAGAGTACAGGCGCTGGTCGTGGCTGTTCAAATACGGCCAGATCGTCATCCCTGCCGCGTACACGACTGGACTCGCGTCCATCTCATTCGGCGGCACACAGGTCACGCTCACGGGCGGCACCACTGACCCTAGCTGGGTAGGGCGCCAGTTCCGCGTATCAGCCACAAGCCCCATCCTCACGATCGTCTCGGTTGATGAGGAGTCCACTACTACATTTGAGCTGGACCCAGCCACGCCTTGGCCTCAAGCCTCGGTAACGGATGTCAGCTATTCCGTCTACCAAGCCTACTACTCCATGCCGGGCGACTTTCACGCGTTCATGAGCATCACGTCTCAGCAGTATGCGTGGAAGACAGCGTTCCTAGGCGTCAATAAGTCCGATCTGGACGCGGTAGATCCTCAGAGATCGGCTTCCGGCACGCCGCCCCGCGTCATCGTTCCCTTCGACTATTACAACGGCTCCCCGCGTTGGGAGCTGTGGCCTCACCAGTATGGCGCTGGATACCTCGCCATGACGTACGAGAGCCGCCCCACAGACGCGTTTGATGGCGGCGCAACAGTCCCGGCCTTGCTCCCCTCAGATATCATCCTAGAGAGGGCCCTCATGTACTGCGCCCGCTGGCCAGGATCGGCCAGGGAGACGCCTAACCCGTACTACTCGGAGCCCCTAGCCAAGTTCCACGAAGAGCAGTATCTGCGCCGGCTAGGACTCATTATCAAACAGGATGATGAGCACATGCCCCAGGATGTCCGCTATGCCAACACCGGTATCGGTATCCCCTCTGCGGCTTGGGCTCAGATGCACGATGTCGGCTGGGCTGGCAGGTACTAGCCCCCACACTGTACAATAACCTTTCAAGGAGATTTCTATGTCACTCATCTACGGTCCCGCTTCAGGCTCCAACGGCAGCACTAAGCCCTCTAACCCTGGCATCACCAACGGCGAGCCCGGCTACCAGAAGCGCACCCCGTCCAGCGCTGGCGTCCCTGAGAAGACGCGCGAGACTGGTAACGGTCTGACTCCCCCGACCAAGAAGTAACCAGTTCCTAATCATTAATGGCCGTCCTACGCGGGAAGCTACAAGGCTTCGTTGAGCAGGGTGGACACTCTGTCCTTGTGGGCGGGCTCCAGTCCTCCACTAAGGTCCAGCAGTCCTACCCGGATACTACTGTCACCGTCTACCAAGCCGGCACGATCGCGCTTGCCTCCATTTACTCGGATGCGGCGGGCTCTCTCAAGGCCAACCCGTTCACAGCGGACGACAATGGCTATTGGTTCTTCTACGCCGACGAAGGGCGTTACGACATCCGGTTCAGCGGCGGGGCTATCACGACCCCATTCACGCTATCGGACGTATCGCTCATCGGCGCGTCGGGCGGCATCGTTACCTTCAACGTGCGCGACTATGGCGCTCTTGGAGACGGGGTAACCAATGACCGGGCCGCGATCGTAGCCTGTATTGCCGCGTGTGCAGCCTCCTCTCTAGGGGGCGAGGTGTATTTCCCGCCCGGCAATTACCTCATCAACTCCGGCATCTTCGTAGATGCCAAGTCGGGGATCAGCTTCCGTGGCGCGGGGATGTGGCTCACCTCGCTCACTTCCAGCGGTAACGGCATCTTTCTCATGACAGTGACTCCAGGCTCTGCTGGCAATGTCACGATCTCAGACATGGCCTTTGTGCCAGCCTCCACCAATGTCCTCAGCGGTATCTACCTGCCTGGGGACGGTGTGGCGACTGGTGGCGTGTACGGGAAGACTACAATCCAGCGCTGCCGGTTCGGGGCTGCCAACTACTCCACAGGCGTCTATATCGATGGCGCGCCCAACGTAACGGTCAAGGATTGCCTATTCGACGGCGCAGGTGTGCCCCTAATGCACGGGATCTACATCGACCGGGGATCGCGCAATCATCAGATCCTCGATAACGAGTTCCGCTACACAATGGATGGCGTGCTCGCGTTCGGGTCCGGTTCCAGTACGACCCAGTTTGCTAAGGACACGCTGCTCATTGAGGGCAACCGGTTCGATGGTGGCTGGTGGTGCGGAGTAGAAGCCTTCAGCGGCGGGGCCTCCGCGACTTACACATCCACTACCCTTACTGACCTTACCCAGACATTCTCAGGGATCACAGCGGGCGTGTACGTGCGCGCTATGCCCATCCTGCGTACCGGTACCGCGACAATCAGCGCTCTCCAGATCACGGATGCAGGCGCGACCTTTGTGTCCTCAGCGGTCAAGCCCGGCTACATCATCAAGACCGGCACCTCATTCGCGCTCGTGTCCAGAGTCGTGTCCGAGACCGTGCTCAATGTGGAAGAGTGGCTATCCAACACAGACCGCAGCCGGGTCGTCACGCCGGCTTCAGGTAGCGCCTATACCCTCTACAAGGTCATCGTGGGCCAAGTCGCATCCAATACCGGTACCGCGATTACGGTCTCCTCGTGGCTCGACTTTGACGGCAACGCGACGACTCCCAGCGCTGGCACCCGCTACGAGTGTCCCCAGAAACTCCAGATCAACCCTATCCAGCTCGGCGCGTCTACGGACAGCTGCCGTGTGATCGGGAACACTCTGCGCCGCTACCAAGGGGACATGATCCAGACCTTTGGCAGCTATAACACGATCATGGGCAATACGCTCATCGACGGCCGTGATATGGGCATCTCCATCAACGGGCCGGGCGGCAACAATACCGTAGTCGGCAACACGATCCGGCACTGCGGCGTCAACGGTATTGTGCTCGACACCTCCAACGGGAACACGGTCAGCGATAACCAGATCGAGGATGCGAACTGGATTGGCGGTTCCTCGTCGGCTACAGCCGGCGGGATCGCGGTCATCAAGGGCAGCCGCAACCACGTTAACAATAACAATATCAAGCGCGTGACCAGCACCGGACTAAATTACGGCGTCGTGGTGCGCTCTGTGGACGCGGGCAATCCTGCCAATAACAATATCGTCATCAACAATCGCTCCACGGCTTCTCTGCTCACAACCCCATTTATCGCGCGCGGGGCCAACGCAGACAATAACAAGTTCCTCGGTAATGAGGGCGGCACAGGGTTCGCGCAGGGCTGGTACGACTCCAGCGCTACGAACACGCGCACGAATAACCTCATCACCACAACTTGGGACCCAGGCTCGCTTGCGGATGGCGCCTCAACCAATCTCAGCGTGTTCAGCGTAGGAGCCCTAGCCGGCACCCCAGCCTTTGCCGCGCTCAGCTCAGTCACGGCTGTGGGCTGGAGCATCAGCGCCATGGGGATCAGTGCGGACACTGTCGGCGTCACACTCACGAATCGCACAGGCGGCACGGTGGATTTGGCTAGTGGTACCGTCACCATCGCCTTGATGCAGCCCTAGAGCCGCTATGCCCGTGACCTTCCAGAACACGACTTGGGGCCAGCTCAAGTCAGCGCTCGCTCTCCGGCTATCGGATAGCGGGAACGTGTACTGGAGCACGGCCGAGTTAGCAGCCTACCTTACTGAAGCCCTGCGCACGTGGAGCCTCCTCACGGCTTACTGGCGCGACTTTGGGCAGACCGTTACCAGCTCAGGTACTGCCTTCTACGACATCACGAGCCTCGTGAACTCGGACGGCGACACGCTCATAGACTACACGGTGACGGATACGGCTATGTGCCAGCTCATCCAGTGGCATCTCTTGGAGCCGGCAACCGGGACTAGCTGGACCGGATCGGAGCAGTTCACCCTGGTAGACGTGACAGCGGCCCTCCAGAAGCGGCGCGACCGGTTCCTCATTGAGACCGGCTGCGTCGTGACCAGAACTGAGGGCTTGCTAACGGGATCGCCGCCAGTCCTACGCTACACCCTACCTGACACGGTAGCGCTCATCCGCAGGCTGGCATTCGTCAACGCCTCCACGAACGAGGTCACGGCGCTATGGCCGACAGACATCTCGGCTCAGCGCAACTATGGAGCGAGTTATTTGCTAACGGCAGGGCTCCCGACGACGTTCAGCACCGTCTCTGCGCGCCAGGAGGAAGTCGTATTCGGCCCACCGCTCGCGGAGCCCGGCACCCTGGACCTGATCGCTATCCACACAGGAGCGGCACTAGATCCGACTGATGGTGTTGTCCTGGGCGTCCCCGACGACGTTACGTGGGCCATCAAGTGGGGCGCTATGGCGGATCTCCTAGGCAAGGACGGCCCCGCCCGCGACCCTGTGCGCGCAGGCTTCTGCGACCGTAAGTACAAGCTGGCGGTAGAGCTGGCCAAGATGATGCCGGTAGTCATCAACGTGAATGTGAACGGGATTCCTGTTGATCCCGATACGATCACGAATCTGGACGGCTACGATCCTGACTGGCAGAGCACACTCGGCCCGCCTACCCTTGTAGCTGCGTTCCCCAATATGGTAGCACTGGCCCCGGCTCCTGACGACATCTACAGCGTCTCCGTGGACCTGGTGCGTAAGGCTCCTATCCCGGTAGAGAACTCGGATTTCGTGCAGTTGGGGGACGAGCTATTGGACCCGCTTGTCGATTACGCGGCGCATCTGGCTATGTTCAAGATGGGCGGAGTGGAGTTTGAGGCGAGCTTCCGTGGAGCCCAGAACTTCTTCGATGCCGCGTTCGTGTACAACCGGCAACTGTCAGCTATGAACCCGGCAGCGGTAGCCCTCATGCAGCAGAGCGTCGCGGACTACAAGGACCGGGCTATGAGCCTTCCTGGCGGTCTGGGGACGCTAGTGGACAATCCTTTGATCTCGACTGTGAATCAGCAGAGAGGGGATGGCGGCTAGTCCTGGCTCCCATGCCGATACAGACAGTTCGGCGTCATGCATTCCCCATTCTCGTTTACCCACACCTCATAGCCGATATTTGGGCTGCATCCCTCACAGATAACTCTAGCTCCATACCCGGTGCGCGCAATCCCGGCTAAGTCGCGGAAGTCCTCATCGAATTCGCGTAGGGAGCATTGCTTGCAGAAGTCGGCCATATCGTCTCCTACTCTAAACTAAAATGGCTCCCCAGCATTGCACTGAGGAGCCGTACCACCTAGAAAAGAACCCACCGTTGGGGCCAGGAGTCCAGCGGATGAGCAGGACGCGGAGGCGATGACGCGTTAGAGATGGCCGGAGATGGCGGAACCGGACTCCCAGACCCCAACGACAAGAGTAGGGCAGGAGTCGGGAGATGTCAAGCGTCAGTCTTCTCACACCCTAGCCCCACAAATATTCCCGCGTAGGGTCTTGCTTATTGGCTGGGAGGCACCTATATTCCTCAGCACTGACTGGGAATTTCCCGTACCCAGTTCGGCTAAGGTTCCCCGCCCGGAGTACAATCTAAATATTGTGAGGAAATAAGTTATGAAGGCTAAAGCTCTGCTCATCTCTCTCGCCCTTATGCTCAGTTCTGTCCCTGTTCAAGCCGATATCTGCCACCAAACTTGTCACTGGGAGTTCACCGAATTCGGGTCGGAATACGTGTGCGTAGTCACCTATTGCGAACCCGAGTATCGTGTAATCCAAGGCTGGGAGCCCGACTGGAACATCTACTCTAGTGGCGATGTCGTATTCGCACATCTAACATACGGTATTCAGGACTCTTGGTACGTAGTCCCGAACGGCTCAATGGATGGCCCGCCCAGCTCATACGGCACAAGCTATGAGACTGGTATCGTGAATTCCAACGGTACTGTTAATTGGATCAACTAGGAGGATAAGTCTATGTGCAAGTATATCTTAGCTATTGTCACAGTATTCCTGTTCCACCTCCCGGCAATGGCCTCATGTCACTGGGAGTTCCCACCCAACGAACCCTCCCGGTACGTATGTGAGCCGGATTACAATCAAATCCTCTACTCTGAGCCAGATTGGTGTCTGTATGCCGTGAATGACACTGTATTCCAAGACTTGAACTCGGGTTACTGGTATGTAGTGCCGGCTAACCAGACGGCAGTATCGCCCTTCACTCGGTTCTGCAAAGGAGAGGTAACCAATACCTGCTCTGTGCACTGGAGCGAATGCGATCTGTAGAGTAGAATAGGGGCGAACGTCTCTTGGGAGGGTGTGTAGGGATTGGATCGGTTCACACGACAGACACGCAGATTCTATTGCCGGGGACTCGATCTCAATGCCCCTCTGGACGCTATACGGGATGGCTACTACCCCATCCTTGAGAACGTTCGCTCCTACCAAGATGGGACTATCCAGCCCAGACCTGGGCTGACTGATGTCAATGCAGTAATCATCGGGCAGACCCCAGTCCATTCCGTACGCCGTTTAAACGACCCGCTCAACTCTACGTGGGCCCGACTGGTAGGATCTGGCACTAAACTAGGATACGGCCAGAATAGCTTTTCTACGGTCCTCTACAACGGGGTAGATCTAGCCTTTTCTGGCGATCCTCTAGCCATGGTTCCCTACCGGCCAGACCAGAGCCCTGAAAGTTGGATGTACATTGCCGATTCTGCTGCGATGTACAAAGTCAATCGGTCTGGGACGGCGCATACTGTCGGACTTGCCGACCCTACTACCCCACCCACTACTGAACTTTCCACGCTAGTTTTCGGTACCGAAGCCAACTTCCAATCTACTGTAGGGTGGACGGTTGATGGCACCATCCTGACTACAGCTCCAGCTACCACCCATCGTGTAGATATCAGCACGGTCACTACGACCAAAGTTCTGTACGACAGTGGCTCCATCGGATGGTGCAGTGTCGTGCTTCCGGCTACAGCCCTGTCTGTTCTAGGCGTGGGAGCTATCCTTACAGTAGTCACTGCTGGTCCAGTTTTCACCCCCATCATTGTTCATGAGGTATACAAAGCTTCATCCTCGGTCAAGATCGCCTCTGTTCTATACGATTCCGGCACAAGCGGACTGTGCACTATCCAGCCCGATCAGCCGGTAGATGAACTCCTGTATAACTCAGTAGTTCTTCTCAATGGCACAATCTACTCCAGAATCTTATCTGTAGTAGATGGTCCAAACGGTACACGCTCCTTCCGCTGTAACACGAGCGGTACAGTATCCGCCGGTCAGAGCCTTGCCGTAGTGGGCTCTATCCGCGTTCACGACAACGGGGCGGCTATGAACCCCGCCGGTGGCGAGGCTATTGGCCAAGACGCTATCACTACCGGTTGCGGCCCCGGCACTAACGGAACCGGATGGCTCAACAATAATGTCAATATCGACCTTAGCAAATTCACGATATCTGGCACAGGCTACTTGGGCGGAGCCATTAATGATGACGACTTCCTGCACCTTAGCCTGAAAATATCTGACCTCAGCCTGGTTACTCAGGGCCGCATTATGTTCAATTGCGACGCTGAGGCCACCCCTACATACACTAAGAACTTCTTCTATCGAGCGTTCCGGCCCTCAGACTTGCTGGCGGCATCTAAGGGTACTCAGACTTCATTAGACAACCGTAATGTAGTCATTCAGCACAAAGGGATTGATAGCCAAATCCTGACACCGGCACCCACTCCAGAGCGTCAGATTGGCGGGCCGCGCAATCGTGATGAGAACGCTAATGGATCTTTAAGAGGGCCGGCTGTGCCCACCCCGCCAGTAGTCGCAGATTTAGATCCTAATAATCCCGGAGATTCGGACGGATCGGGTAACCAGACTGGAACGGGTGACAATCAATGGTGTGAGCTGGTCTTCCGCCGCAGAGACCTTATCAGGGTGGGAAATGATGCCAGCCGCAGCTACGCAAATATCAACGGGTTCCGATTAGAGCTCAGCATTAATACTGGTGCGGTTACCATCGAAGTCAATTCTCTGTCTCTGTGGGGCAGCTACGAACTCGATAGTAGTGAGTTGGCAGAGCCTTACTATTACCGCTACCGTTACCGTGTATCTACCACAGGCGCATCCTCCAACTGGAGCCCAGGCTCACTTAACACACTAAGCCCAAAGCGAGAGGCTACTACTGTTACTTGTACCGCCTCCTCTGCACCCGAAGTAGACAAGATAGATATCGAGCGCTGGGGCGGCACGGCTACCGAATGGCTCTACATCGGCACGACTGCTAACAGCTCAACAGCCTTCATTGACACGATCTCGGACACAGCCGCGCGCGACAACGCGGCTCTCTCGGACGACGATGTCAACTTCCAGCCGTGGCCCATCACCGACACGCCCAAAGCCGGTACCGCCTCCACTGTCGCGGGCACTATGGTCAAGGACTCTGGCACGAGCTTCAACCTCGCGTGGGCCAAGGGTACGGGGATCAAGGTCAATGGAATCGACACTTCTATTCGCCGAGTCCTCACGACCTCTCTTCTGGAGGTGGACCTCTCTCTAGGCGCCTTCACCTCCGTACCTTGGGAGATCGCCGAGCCAGTACTCAAAGCCCAGCCCCTGCCCGCGTTCTGGGGTCCATGGAACAACAGGGCCTTCGCATGCGGCTCTACGCGCAATCCTGGCACTCTCTACATCAGCAATGCCGGGGACTTCGATTCGACCCAGGAATTCCTCAAGCTGGAGATCACGGCCCCATCTGAGCCGCTGGTCAACGGCTGCGTCTACAACGGCCGGAACTATGTCTTCTCCACAGAGCGCATGTTTGAGATCCAGGAGATCGGGCCGAACACGTTCATCTACAGCGAAGTGCCCAATGGGAAGGGCTTGTGGTCGCGCTGGGGTCTAGCGGTCGGCACGCGGATCTTCTTCCTCAGCAAAGACGGGATCTACGAGACATTCGGCGGCGAGCCCACGTCCATCACTGACAAGACACTCTATCCGCTGTTCCCCAATGAAGGCAGTCTCGGGATCGCGGTCAATGGCTTCAACCCGCCCAACATGGTCTCCGGGCAGGAGACAAAGTTCCGCCTCAGCTACTACGACAATTACCTCTACTTCGATTACGTGGACACCTCTGCCGCGCGCAGGACGATGGTCTACACGGCCGATCTCCAAGAGCCGGGCTGGTTCCCCGACACCTATACTCCGGGCATTACGTACCATTATGGAGAGGAAGGTCAAGGGGTCCATAACATCCTCTGCTGCGGCGCCAACACGACCACCGGCCGGCTCTACTCTCTAGCGGGTACCAGCGACAACGGCACCGCGATTGCTGGCCATATCCGCACAGGAGCCCTAGACGCGGATGACCGGCGCGCGGACAAGCTGTGGGGAGACTTCATCGTTGACGCGGACACGAACAATGTCGCGGTCACGGCTACTCTCGGTCTCAATAACTACAGCTCGTTAGCGACTACGACCCCGGCCACGCTCAATACATCCTCGCGCTCCCAGACGATCTTCGACATTAGCTCCGGTAATGGCGTAGAGGCTAAGAACACGATGTTGGACCTTACATGGTCCACTACATCTGGCACGCCTAAGTTTTTCTTACACGAACCTTCATTCATCCCAAGACCGGAGACTACCAAACTCCGTGAGGCAGAGTGGGATGATCTGGACATCAAGTCGGATAAATTCTGGCAAGGTGTATACATTGAAGCGGATACTGGAGGGGTCAATCGCACGATCCAAGTCTACAAGGACGATGGCACAGTAGCGGATACACTGACCGTTAACCACCCGTTCCGTTGTGAGAAGCCATACTCATTCTCATCCGCGTTCACGAGCTACATGACTAAGCTCCTGCCCGTAGACGCCAATCAGTGGAAATTCTACGGGTATCGCTACATCGCCCAGCCGGAGCCGCCACTTGTTACGCGCTGGGAGTCTCAGCAGACTTCACACGGCTACACCGGCTACCAGCACTATCGTGAAATCTGGCTCACACTCACCAACACGGCAACGGTCACGCTCACGATCACGCGCCTAGAAGACGGGACTACATGGAGCTACGACTTCGCGCCCGGTACGCGCCTCAAGACGTACAAGGTCGTAGCTCCAATCAAGGGGAAGGGCTTCAAGTACCTCCTCACGTCCTCAGCCGGCTTCCGGATCTACAAGGACGATTGCGGCGTCATGATCAAATCCTGGGCGTCGAATGAACAATTCCGGGCGGTCAACCCATTCGGTGCCGAGCATGGAGACGGAGCCGCACCCATCTAATGCCTGAAGCCCCGATCACATTCTCGCGCACGGACGTAGAGAAGCCCACGCTACTGGAGCGCCTGGTCCGCAAGATCGTGGACGCAATCACCTCTCTGCGCACGCGGGTGTCCAACTTGGAGACAGCGCCACCTGATGCTCTCCCTATCAGCGACATCCGGGACGCGCTCCAATCTACCGGCCAAGCTCCACTCAATATCTCCAACCTCTTGGGGACTGCACGCGACCCTCAGACGCCGTACCTAGCCCAGTTCACGACTGAGCCTACGGGTCAAGTGCTTCAAGCCCTGCGCGACGGCCAGCTTATCTTCATCTCCGGCACGACCACCCTCAAGCGTGTCTCTAGCGGCAATCCCAATACGCTCGCAGATGTAGTGTCTTCTGGCTCGTCCCTTCTAGGCTCAAACAACACGTGGACTGGTAGCAATGTTTTTAGTGGCGCATTCTCGGTCACAGCTACATCGGACTTCAACGCATCGGCCCTATTCCAGGGCGGCATCCAGTTCCACGTAGAGATCGTTACTACATCCCCGTTCACAGCCACTACAGCCTCGGTCTATATCTCGGTCAATCGTACCGTGGCCGGCGCCACAACGGTCAATCTCCCGGCTACCCCTAACCAAGGCCAGCTCGTGTTCGTGAAAGATGACAAGGGGGATGCCGGCGCAAATAACATTACCATCCAGGGCAACGGCAAGAACATCGACGGAGCAGGTTCCAAGGTGATCAGCTCCAATCTCGGCGTCTTCACTCTCATTTACAACGGGACGCAATGGAACTCGGTCTAGGTTACTCTCCAGCCACAAAGGATACTGGCTGCTATGACCACGCGTTCAAGACCGCAATCACACTTCGGCTCGGATCGTCTGTATTTATTGCAACCCGGACTGTGCTCTACGTAATCAATTAGGTTAAGCACTATCTCCTTGAAATCACTAAACTTATCCTCTGACATGAAATCTCCTCAGCACCCAGCGTACCACAGGATTGCCACCTTGCCGGGATGCGATTATTATTGTAACCACTTGGGGGTCCACTCATGTCTGAGGAAGTAGCCCTATCTCCAGACGAAGCTCTGGAAACGGAACATCTGCGCCTAGACGACATGGAAATGGCCATGCTGGATAGTGGCACGCCAGCAGTAGAACTCCCTTTGACTCATAGGTTTACGGAGGGGATCTACTCGCGGGAGATCTTCATGCCGGCGGGGACGCTCCTTACCAGCAAGATCCACAAGGTGCGCCATCCGTATGTGATCCTCCAAGGCAAGGTTTCGGTCTATATCCCAGAAGTCGGTGTCCAGCATCTGGAGGCGCCCTACATGGGCATCACAGAGCCGGGCACGCGCCGAGTACTCTACATTCATGAGGATTGCACATGGGTAACGTTTCACCCCAACGCGGACAATACCGAAGACCTGGACGTGATTGAGGACCGTCTGATTGAACGCCGGGAGCTGGCGGATGGCCTGACCGGATTTGAACATTATATCGAGCTGCTTACACGGCAGCGTGCAGAGCTGGACGGCGAGGAAGAGATCCTTGCCCTAGAGGGCCAGCTCGATTACATGGGAGCACCATAGGATGTCTTGGGTTAACGTAGCTATTGGAGTAGTTGGTATTGGCGCGGGTCTCTACTCGTCAAATAAAGCCAATCAGACAGCAAAGGATGCCAACAAGAAAGCCCTCAAGACTCAAGAGGACATTCTCAAGCAGACCGCGCCTTACGGCACCAACTTTCTCCAATACTCTAAGAACGCAGCCATTCCATCACTCAACTATTACCAGAGTCTGATGTCTGGGGATAAGTACCGGACGCAGGAAGCTCTAGCGCCGGAGCTGAACGCCATCGCCCAGAAGTATCGTGGGTCAGTGTCAGCGGCTCGTGGGCTCTACCCGCGTGGTGGGATGTCTGCGGCCAAGGCATCAGAACTACCGCTCCAAGCCTCGGGGGAGCAAGCCAATCTCCTAATGGGGAGTCGCGCCAACGCGGCAGATAAGCTCTCTCAGCTCTCGGGCATGTACGGCTCGCTAGGTCTCAATGCATATGGTCTCCAGAGCAGCGTCGGTAGCAACCTCTTCCAGAGCGGGCTCCAAGCGCGCCAGGATCAGTATGCGCGCGACCAGCAGACCGGGGCCGGCATCTATCAAGGGCTACAGGGGATCATGAATGGCTACCAGAACTGGCAGGCCGGCCGAACTCAGACCCAGCCGCTTCCGCAGGGGCGCACAATCGGTTCTATCTACAGTGGTGCTCCGGGAGCGGCCAACACTGGAGTCCCGTCCAATCCTTACCAGTACGGTACCGGTAATACGCCCGGCAATCACGGCGGCGGAGTCTAAGTCCTAGATGCAATTCGCTGACATTTTCGGCAACCAGGGGATCGTATCCGGCTTCGCTCGCGCCCAGTACGAGGACCAGCAGAAGAAGGATGACGAGGAGCGTCAGAAGCGCGAGACTCTAGCCAACACGTATCTCAAGCTATCTCAGGACGAGAACACGTTCACGCCTGAGCAGCGCAACCACCTTCTCCAGGCCTACACTGGCATCCTCAATACGCCGCGCCACAAGAAGCTAGGGAAGGAACACGAGGGCGCTCTAGCTACAGCTCTGTCCATCCCGCGTAATGTGAACGGTCAACAGATGACTGGTGTCCGCACACCGCAGGAGCAGATGGCCTCTGCTCAGCAGGCCGAGTCGTTTAAACACTCTGTCACAGTCCCACCTGGCGGGCTCAACCTTGGCGGCAATCAGCTCCAGCCGGGCGCAACTGTAGATGAGCGTCTGCTAGGCCCTATGGCCACATCCGGATATCACAATAACTCGGATGCGGCCTCCTTAGCCAAGAGCGGGTTCAAGCGCGACCCTCAAGGGAACATCGTCCCTATGACGGAGGAGGATCTGCCGTTACCTGTCCGGTCTAAGATGGCGCGCGAAGCCGGCCAGATGGAGCTGGATAAGGCCAGTAAAGAGTACAAGCTGGCCGCTACCCAATACGCTCTAACCAGAAGCCAGTCCGATTCCGCACGTCTCGGTATGGCGGCTCAACGGCTACTTATTGCTAAGCAGAATGCCGATCGCAAAGATAGGGAGTTTGAAGTTAGCACGTACGGGACTGATAACGGAACCGTGGTCCCTGGTGCGCTCGCTCAAGCTAACGAAAACGGCACCTACACTCCCATTGGCTCAAGATTCTCCAAGGGAGTAATGCCTACTGTAGCCTCTCAGGGTAAAGCTGAAGCCGGTGCTAACGTTCTTAGCCACGGCGCTCAGATGCTCAACTTCATCTCCGCCCCAGAGAACGCTGATCTGTTCGGTAAGGTACAAGGACGCTGGACAGAGTTCGCTGCCGGCAAGCTCGGTACGGATGATCCACGTGTGGCTGCGATCCTGCCTGATCTCCAGTCGCTGGCATCCCTCCTAGCGCCTCTCCACGGCTTCCGCAGCCGCAATGCCGCTGAGGAGTTCATTGGCACCATGAATTTAGCGGACAGTCCAGAAGCCCTAGCCGAGACGGTAAAGCGCTACATGGATATGGCGCAGATTATTTACGAGCAAGGCGATCCGCTAACGTTCAATGCGTCAGGTGGGGTGCAGCGCAGAACTCCATTAGCCGATAAGCCCCAAGTAGTAGCCAAGCCTCCCGCAGGAGGATCATCGGGTCCGCCAACAGCTGGTAAAGCTCTAGACAAAGCCACAGCTGCGCAGTTCCTCAAGCAGGCTGGTGGCGATAAGGCCAAGGCGCGCGAGCTGGCCAAAGCGGCTGGGTACACTTTCTAATGCCTGACGTATTTGATGAGATCAAGCCTGATGTGTTCGATGAAGTCGGCCCTTGGACTGAAACTCTAAACTCTCGCAAGCTGACCGCAGACCAGATCAAGAAGGCTGGCGGGGCTCAAGCGTTTCCATGGTACCCAAAAGATGAGCCGGCGAAGCAGACTGACGGCGGTTTCTGGTCCGGTGCGTGGGAAGGGCTCAAGGGTGCAGTAACCTACCCCTTCCAAGCCGTAGCCGACTCCGCTAAATTCCTGATGAATCCTAATGAGGCGTTGAAGGTCACGCCTCAGGAATTGGAAGCCGGACGCCAAGCCTCTGCCGCCAGAGCAGCCCACCCAGCTCTGTCCCTTCTTGGCGAGTACGGCCTGCCTCTTGACCAAGTAGCCCACGAAGCCGAGCGTAGGATTGCTAATAACGAATCTACAGCCTCTATGGTAGGGCGTGCTATTGGCCCTGCTCCTCTCCTTCTGGCCCCCATGGCTCTGGGGAAGCTTGGAGACGCAACCTTCACGCCTAAGGTCATCAATCGTGCGCTAGGTAAGGGCGCGATCAATGAGCTAACCGGCGCTAACACCGGGCGCGGTCTGGCACGTGAGGGTATTGTAGGCGGCTCGCCCGAAGTCCTCCACGCTCAAGTATCGGAGGCTATCCCCCGCTGGCAGGAAACCGTCAATAGCATGATGGACAGTCTGGACGCCAAGAATCGGTCCGTCCATGGTGCAGAGGTCATGCAGAAAGCGTTCGGTGAGCCCCCGCTTAATGTACCCGCCGACGTGTGGAAGGAGTTCCAGAATCGGGTCAAGGTCAAGATTGATCAGCTCAGCGACAATACCGGCATGCTGACGCCGGCCGATATCCATAACCTCAAGAATTCCATCCTGCCTGAATATAACAAGCTCACAGGGTCCATGAACGAGTTGACCCTCAACAAGAAGGCCGCTGATGTCCGCCGCCTATTCGACCATACTGTAGACGAAAAGGTGCCTGGCTATAGAGAGGTCAATGATCACCTTTCTGATTTGCACCATGCTAAGGATTTCCTTAATCAGAAAATGGTGCAGCTGGAAACGACTCCCAGCTTTCTGGAAGACCCTAGCCGACTGTGGGATCTCACTGGAGCCCCTAGAGCCTTCATGCGCACGATTGGCCAAGACACCAGCACTGGAATCCACACTGGTCCTATCCCTATGGCTGTGAGAACGCGTATGGCTGCATTAGGCACTCCGCGCTTCGATCCCACGCTACCGGAATTTGCGCAACCATTGCCTAGTGGAGTGAGCGAACCTACGTACTCAGGTCTGGCAGGAGATCCAACAATCCCCGGTCAGAAGGCCGCCTACGGGGCAAGTCCGGTACTGCCCGTCAATGAGAGCGGTACTGTATTCAATCCGGACATGGCCCCGGCTATCGACTGGACATCAGACCTGCATTCCATGGCCGCCTCTAGCCCTAGTAAATTTGCTGGTGCTACCGACTTTGCAGCCTCAGAAGGGGGATTGGCTTATCCGTTCAGGCCGGGGGATACTGGAGTAGTACCGCCCCCTGTTCCGTTTGTGTCCGAATTTCATCCAGCGGCTACGATGTCGAAGGGGGCTGCAAAAATGATAGCCCGCACTCCGAAGCTCCTTCCTCCTGCTTCTGGACCTACTGTACTCCCATCATCTGGAGCTACATGGGAGACAGACTCCTCATGGAATCCTAACTTCTGGCGCGGTCAACAAGGCTCTGTACCGTCCGGAGTCGAGCCCTCAGGAGCATCATTCATAGGAGATAATGTAGCCGGCATGGGCACTGTTGAGCATGTAAGCCCAGACGGCAAGATGGTCCTTGTGCGCACTCCTTTCGGCGGGTTGCGTCCTATGCCAGCAGATTCGGCAGGAGCGATGGTACCTCCACAGTCGATAATGGGTAGCGGTACAAAGGGTGACTTCCACTATGGAGGAGACCAAGAGACTCCAATGCCGGAACAGGAAGACCAACAGTACAAGCTAGCAAAGAAGGTAGGCGGGAAATGGACTCACGAGAACGACGCTCTAGTAGCTAGCACGCCGCTTTGGTCTCTACTCCCCGAACAATTTCAAGCCGCTCGCCGATCGCTGGGTGCATCGCGCGCAAAGTTCGAAAATGGACGACTGGTTCCAGATTACGATGCCACTAGAGGTTCCTATGGCGAACCTCTTCGCAGCGAGACAGATTACGAAAAAACTAGGTCTATGCTGGGTATGCAAGACGCCATTACTACCGACTTCCCGAAGCCGCTAGGGGCAGCACCAGCCAACGATACGATCCAAACCGGCGGTAAAAACGCCAACAATCCGTTTATCGTATTGCATGAATACGGACATGGTGCGTGGGAGAAGGGTTTAACGCCAGCGCAGAAGAAGAGTTACGAATTGGCTTACCGCTTTTACAGCGGTATTATTGATCAGATTGATGCAGAGAACCAGGCTGATGTGTTCACCGACAGAGATAGCATCGAATCGTCGCGGCTAGAAGCTCAGCGTGCGTATGACGCACTCTCACCTGCGCAGCGCGCCGAGCGCAAGAACGCCGAGCGGTTTCGCTTCATTACGGAGCGCGGCTCTGCACGACATAGTTTCTCTGATGCAATTAGCTACTACATCATGGACCCCTCAGAGATGAAACGGCGCGTGCCTCGCCTTTATGAAGCAATGAAATCTATCTTCGGTGGTCGCGAGTACAGCAACCCTGATACCGCAAAGTCTAGAAAGATAGCACCACCGCCCATCCGCAATCGAAGGCCGTAATCAGCAGTCCAATCCTAGGTAGAGGAGCCCGCCCCTGACCAATATTGAGCTTTATGAACGACTGTCCCGACTAGAAGCGGTTCTGTTCGGCGTACAGGGTTCTGGAGGAATTATGACCAGACTAGCCGATGCAGAAGCGCGCGTGTCGAAACTGGAAACAACCGTCAATACGATCAACATCAAGCTAGTCATTATGTGGGGCGTGGGTACGTTCGCCATCAGCCGGGGCTTGGATTTCGTCATCACGCACTTGCCTAAACTGCTGCATTAGTTAGAGTTGTACCGAACTCAGCTAGAAAGTTTGCAATCGTCGCGGTCGGGGTGTACTCTTGACCCATAAGAAGGGTCTGTCCAAAACCCGGTTCTAAAGTCGGTCCAATAGAGAGGAGCTTCAAGAATGGGGAGAGGTGTAACTCCTGACTATAACGAGGTCAACAGTTGGCTGTACAGCGGCATGTCAGAGATCATGGCGGATATGGTAGAGGGGCAGCGCAACGGGGCTGACTCGTCCTCGATCGCGCTGGAGGCTCTGGATAGTGTCGAGCAGCTACTCAATGCGATCAAGCTAGATCTGGGGGCCAGATAGTGGGAGAGCGTGCTATTCGTGATCGTGGCCCCTGTGAAATTTGCCATCAGCCTGTAGTATCCAAGTATCGTGCCAGGATGCATGCTGAGTGCGTGGGCGAGTTCAACCGTCAGCGTCTATCAGAGCCCCAGCTCCGAACTATCAAAGACTCCCCAGTAGCCGCAGTAGCCAGAGAGAGGCTTAGCCAATCTTACGAACCCCAGAACGTCACGAATCTCCTGCCGCAGAAGAACGAGCCTCAGGGCCGCCCCTTCGATGACCCCCGCAACAATGCTCGTTTGAACACTGCCCGCAACGAAGGGCGCGTACCTGGCCTGTCTCCTATCCGAGTAGCGGTATTTGATATCGAAACTACGGGGCTTAATGCTGGATTCGGTGTAGTTCTGTGTGCTGTTATTAAATTCTTCGGCCCAGACGAGACTCGCATATATCGAGCTGACGACTATCCAGCGTGGCAGAAAGGTGAACGTGCTAACGACAAAGACTTAGTAGCAGATATTCTAGCCGGGCTAGAAGAAGCAGATATCGTTGTAGGTCATAATGCCTGTGTCGCTCCTGGACAGCGAGTCTTAACGGCAGACCTACGATGGGTTCCCGTAGAAACCCTGAAAGCTGGAGATAGATTACTGAACTTCAGTTCTGAACCTAATCCTAGACGAATGTGGGAAGTCGGTACGGTATCGTATGCTGAGACTATTCAATTGGAAAGATTCAAAATAACCCTCTCAGACGGCACCGAACTAATTGCTACTGAAGATCACCCGTGGCTGGTTGGTGGTGTATCAAACACTCCAGAAGGGTTAAAAAGTCGTGGTGGCTACAGGTGGTCCACAACTAAGAACCTTAACAGTAAAAAGAACGAAACCATTATTCATAGAATGATCGAACCTTGGGACGATCCTACTACCTATGAGCAAGGGTGGCTGGCTGGATTTTACGACGGAGAGGGCAACTGTTCCCAGCCAGACTCTAGTACTAAAAGATATAGTGGCCACAACGCCCTAACTGTGACCGTGTCTCAGAAGCCTGGGCCGACGTATGATAGAGCAGTCAGATATCTCACAGACCTTGGATTTAAGACCGGACAATATCATTACGACCCTAAGAACAAGAATATTAAGTCAATAACAATAAAAGGTGGTGCTACTGATCGCCTTAGGTTTTTAGGATCAGTTCGCCCCAAACGCTTACTAGATCAGTTCAACCCAGAAAAGTTAGCCAGTATCAAGCATTTCAGTAAGACCCCTCTGACAGTTAAATCGATTGAATCTATTGGTATGGGCGAGGTAATAGCTCTTCAGGTATCTAATGGAACTTATATTGTAGAAGGATTTGGATCTCATAACTGTAAGTTTGATGTCCCTTTCCTGCGTACAAGAGCTATGGTCCACAACCTGCCTGCTGTGAACTTCCAAAAGATTATCGATCCCGTACAACTGGCAAGACAGCACTTTCGTTTTCCAGGTAACTCTCTTCAATCTATCCAAAATGTAATTGGAACTATGAATAGAAAGACCCCCCTTGTCCCAGAAGTGTGGCAACGCGCCACAATGAATGGAGATAAAGACGCTATGGATAGTATCGTGGAACATTGTGTTTACGATGTTGAAGTGCTCACAGAGGTAATGTTCAAAATGCGCGGTTATGTGCGCAAGATCGATAGTCTCGGCTCATTCCGGGGGTAATCATTGGCCAGACCAACAAAGGCGCAGAAGGAGCAAATCAAGCGCTGGGTGAAGAAGTGGCAAGAGAAACTCCTGCTTCAGCAATGGCAGATCGGCATCAAGTTCCAAGACGAGCACGATCACGATGTGTGCGTGGCCGCAGATGTCACCTGCAATCTGTCCTACATAAGGGCCACCATCACTTTCTACAACACCTTGTTTGATGACACTATCGAAGAGCAAGAACGTGTGGTTGTTCACGAGCTTTGCCACATTCTGCTTTTTCAGTACAGAGAATTGGCCATCAAGTTCGAAGAGGGTTCACACGTCACCGGTCAGGACATCCACCACGCAAACGAGCATTCCACTCAAGCAGTCACCTACGCTCTGTGGAATCTTCACACCGGGGGAAGATGAGGAGATGCCATTGAATGAGATCCTGAAGGAGGATTACAACTCCAAGTACGAGAGCGCTAAGGTCAAGCCTGAGTACCGTACAGAAGTCGAGAGCATCGTACTCAAGATCGCCGCTGCTCGGGACAGGTACGAAGCGGTACAAGCGCAGACTGGTATCCCTTGGTTCCTAGTGGGCACGATTCACCAGATGGAGTGCGGGGACAGGAAGCGGCCATTCGATTGCCATCTCTACAACGGTGATCCACTTACACATAAGACTATCCATGAGCCGCCGGGCCGGCCACTAGTATGGCCTCCCGCTGACCCCAAGGCAGATCTCTGGGTAACGAGCGCAGTAGACTCCCTCCGCTATCAAGGATTCGATGTGTGGCGCGACTGGACCCCAGCCGGCACCCTTTACAAGGTCGAGCTGTGGAACGGGTGGGGATACAGGAAACGTGGAGTAGCTAACCCTTACCTCTGGAGCTATACCCAACACTACAGGAAGGGGAAGTACATCGAGATCAAGGCCAAGGACAGTAACCGCTATGTGTCCGTATACGATCCTGATCTGGTATCTAAGCAGCCCGGAGTCGTAGCTATCCTCAAGAAAGGGGAAGAGCGCGGTTTGGTCTGGTTCGATGGCGTGGTAAAATAACTAGTAACTGGGTTCCTCGGTCCACGGTCCCCATAATCAACTATGAAGAATATCCTTGTAGCTCTAAGCCTGCTTGTGGCGGGCTCCCTAGTCGCTAGTCCGCGCCATCTACTGTACTCCAATACTGGTGGCAACCGTACAACCCTAGTTCTGGTCAATCCGACTGGCGCATCGGTTCCTGTGCCCGCGTTCTGGGCGCCGATTCCTGAGCCTCAGCTGGGGAGCGGTACCTCGATCTACGGTACGCCAGTCGTGCTGAGCCCTTACCAGACGTTTCGGTTTGAGGATTGGCCCAAGGCAGGCGGGGATATCGCGACAGTAGATGTGCCAGAAGAGATGGGCGCTTACACGGAGATCAAGGATGCTAATGGATCAATCCTCAGAGTTCCGCAGCTCGACTCATTTACTGGCAGCGTGCAACTGCAAGACTTGCTTGTCGGAGCGGATCAGCGCGCGTATCTTCTCGTGTTTGGCGACGCTACCGTGGAATGGTTTCATGACGGGCGCTCTATGGGAGCAGCTATCGCAGATAGCGTATCCGGCACCGTCTCAGTTTACGCCGCCCCAGTGGGAGTCAATCGAGCAGTCGTATCGGTTCCACTTCTCGGAGGCTCGTCCGGCGTGGCGGCTAACTTCAGTGTTGTAGCCTGGCACGCGCGCCAGTCTGGGCGCTACGAACTCCAGTCCCTAGTACTGCCGACTCCTCTACCCTAATGCGTCCATCAAGCAAGTTCGTTCTCGCGGTCACGGTTCTAGGCGCAGTCGGCTCATGGCTGCTCGCGGCTCACGCATGGTCGGATCTACTGACGCCCAATTCGGTAGGCGGCCTGTTCGGCTCCGTAGCGTCAGTGGTCATGGCCGGGCTACACGTAACTCCTAATCCCAAAGAATAAGAAGGCATGATGATCGGTCTCCGGTCGCGCGGTACGTGGGGGGCGCTCCTGGTCATGGGGGGCGCCCTCATTGTTTGTAGCTGCGGATCGGCTCGCCCTGACCCCACAGCAGACCACCCTAGGCCGGCGTGCATCATCACGCACAACCGGGCTACGGGGAACAAGATGCGCGAACGAGTCCTGATCGTAGGCGAGGTGGATGCCTACCGCTGGCTTGTGCTCTACAGGGACCGAGAGTGGCAGGACGCAGCGTTTAAACAGCCTTTCCCCTTAGAGAAGTCGTCGGTATCGGAGGTAGATTGCGCGCAGAACGTGGGATTCATGGAGGGCTTAGCACCGACTCCAGCGCCCATCACGCCCCAGAAGTAGAAGTCCTAGCTACGTTCGTGCACGGAACCCTAGCAGGGCTGCACGCACTAGGAGTTGTATTCAACGTGCGACGCAGAAACTGGTTGGATGTGGCGATCCATACTGCCGCGTTCCTGTACGATCTAAAGTCGGCTAGGCACCACCACAAGAGCTAGGTAGCACTCCTATCGATCTTCGGCTTAGCATCAATACCAAATGTCTCCTCAGTAAATAGCTTGTCGTACTCCTCCGGCACACCGATATGCGCGCCATAGGTCTCAAAGAACAACTGCCGGTTGCGCTCTGCCGCCTGCTCGATCTTGCGCCGGGCTAGAGGCTCAGCGTTCTTCACTGTAGCCGATCCTACGTGATAGAAGGGGATATCTAGACAGTACGCCATGATCCCCGCTCTGTGCATCCTGACGTGATAGTCCGCATCTTCGCAAAAGGCTGGATAGTAGCGCTCATCGAACCAGCCTACCTCCTCTGTAACCACTTTGCGAATCAGGAAGCAGGAGAAGTCCGGATGTGGCCGGATGCGGGTACTGATGACATGATCCCGTAGCATTGAGCGATCCTTCACCGATACAGCGGTTACGAACTCGCCACAATCATCGTCCAGAATACGGTAGAGGGTCGTGGGCAGCTCAACGTCTTGGTTGATGACCAGAGCGCGCTCGGCCTTCATGTTACCGAATAGGAATTGGAGTGCGAAGTTCCACCCGCCCCCCACGCCAATCTGCGGGACGAAGGTGACAACTGTGTGGTTCCGGTTGAGGGTTGACAGGTAGCCGGCCATTCCGTCGCCGGGCTCGGAGTTGTTGACGATGAAGAGCTTCACGTTGCCGATGTCCTGGGCAAGAGCGCTGTCTACGGCTCGTCGCAGAAGGTGGAGATTGCCACGTACGGGGATCACGATCCAATTCGTCATTCGTTCTCCGTCTCATCTACAGCTACAATTGGGAACATTAAGTCAGCATCCAGGCTGAGCGGAAGGAGCCAACGCACATTCCACAGTACACCGGAGGGCAAATTGCTTATTTGGTAAGCATCTACCTTCTCATCTCCATTAGATCGGAATGTCTTGAACACCTCCTCCACGGCATAGCACACGAAGAAGTAGACAGTCCAAGTACCTCCACAAAGGCGAACAGTATGCTGCCACTGCCCTTGTCGAGTCTTGATCCCAGTCTCTTCCTCAAACTCTCTGATCATAGCCGTAACAGGAATCTCGCCGCGCTCTATATGGCCGCCAATGGCATTGATGCGGCCCCTTTGCCACTCCGGCTTAGACTTGGTAATGAGGAGGACTTGGCCGCTACACACCATAAAACCTGCCACATATTCAGTCACAGCCATTCCTTCCACGTTTCATCCCCGTTGCTGTCGTGCGTGGACTCCTTGTGCAGCCCCTCGTGTCCCTCTGGCAGGCTACATCTAAACTCTACTGTCATTGTATGGCTATTGTTGCAATGAAACGCCACCTTAGGGGTGCCTAACACGTAGCCGCACTCGTCACACGCAACGTCAGTATCAACAGTGGTGTCGAAGAACTCTACGTTTACCCTTGAGCAGTATGAGCAGTTCCATCTCACTGAACCTCGAAAGATAGCTGTCTTATTCATAGTGGGATCTCCAGAGACTTGTAAGCGCTACATGCCTTGCAGCGTGCTGTAGGAGTCAGATCATCCCACAGATGCGCGTGGTAACGATCTAAGTAATCATTCAACTCCTCTAACTGTTCCTCAAGGAATGATATCTCGCCCTCAGCCTCCTCTACAGAGGTACAACTAAATGTATCACAATCCTCGTGATTGTAATCAGCTCCACACTCTATACGCTCAGAAGACATTACCTAAGCCTCCTCTATTACCTTGAGCACGTCCGCCACAAACCGGTACCGCTTCCCGCAGAAGCTGCACACCACTCGCTCATCCCAAGCCGTGACTACGCTCTTGTTGAGCTGGTAGCAGCCGTCCGCTCGGGACTCATCATTACCTTTGTACCTGCACTCCCACTGCACGCTGGCTTTGAGCTTGAGAATGTTGGTGCCCTTCACTCTCCGCGCTCGGCTTTATACCAGTAGATGAACATACCAACAACTGCTAGCCCTAAGCTACTGATAGCTACACCTAGGCCCCAGTCGAAGCTGCCAGTAACGGAGGCTATAGAAGGAGATACGATAAACATTATGACGCAACAGTAGACCCAGTCCAAGTAACGGCTGTGACTGATCATTGCCTACCTCCTAACTACCAAGGAGTCGATTCAGTTCCAGCGCAATGAGCGTCGTGCCAATTTCTAGCTTCATCGCGCTCTCTGGTCAGCTGTGACACTAGATCGATAATGATCTGGGCTAGATCCCGCTCATCTCTAGGATTAGGTTGCTCCAAGCCGCACTCGCGGATGATCCGGTTCACGGCATCGGTTTCACGAGCTAAGGCGGCCTTGTCCAATATTAACTGCCTGTAATTAGGATCTATGAAGGCCCCGTCGTCCTTGAGAGTGTGACAGGTCTCGCACATTAGGGCTTCCTCCCAATATAGATCGTGTTATCGCCACGCTGGATTACCTGGTCTACGGTGAGACCGGCATCGGTAAGCATCCTAGTCCATTCCTCGGCCGTAGCCGTTGTCTCCAGTGGCTGGTCGGTATGGACCCACAGCTCGTTAGGAGCATAGTTGAGATACCGGCCGCCCGGCTTGAGTACACGTGCCATCTCTCGACACGCGGCGGGGATATCGAGCGAGTGCTCCAATGAGCCGTAGGAGATAACGAAATCAAACCAACTCTTGGGGAATGTGTCAAGGTTCTCCATCGGCTTCTGATATACGCTCCAAGACGGTAGCCAGCACACTGGATTATCCTCATCTGTGTGAAGTAACCAGTAGGTCTTCTCAGCTCTCTCCATAGTTTCGTTGGATAGATCCAAGGCTTCCCAGCTGACATCTACTCCAAACACATTAAGTCCTCTGGAGAAGGCTCTAGCCATCAGCTTACCGTCGCCGCAGCCAAGCTCTAATAGGTTGGTTTCCCATCCGTCCTCGCCCATGTGAGCAGACGCATAAGTGGCACCTAGCAAATCCAGCATCTCATCCAGCTCGGAATCTGGTACGTGCCACGAGCCGCCCATCTCGCGGAACTTGGTATCGTACCAAGCGCCTACCTCTTCGGCGGACTGGAAGTTGAGATCATTGCGCGTCTTCATTAGAAGTTCCTCTTGAGGACTAACTGGGTATTGACGAACGATCTCTGTTCCCATTGGTAGAGAGCGCTGTCTGTATTGAGCTTATCGTATATGCGGGACTGCCCGATGATCCAGTTAGAGATTGCCAGAGTGTAATCAGGAAACACGACTCCACCCTTACCATCTGGCCGGTTATAGTCGTGGAACACAATGTACCCCCCTACCTTCACGCGGTCGGCCCAACGGCGTAGATCGGTCTCTACCCCTGACGCGGTATGATCGGCATCGATATGGATGAGGTCGATAGATCCATAGTACCAGTCATTGGCGGCGTCTTCGCTAGTCCAACCCTCCCTACAGTGGACTGCCTGAGAATTTGGAAACTGATAAAGAAGATCCTCCGTAGACTTACGTCCCGATTCTGCATTGTGGGTTCTAGCGTCAATCAGATGCAGATTGGCCCAGTTCTCAGGACACTGTAGATAGATCGATGCAGACCGACCGTATTCCACTCCAATCTCTACAATGGTCGCATCAGACGGAAGAGTCCTCACCAGCCGCAGAAGGTTCTGTAGCTCGTCTAAGTCGTAGTAGCCGGGAACTGTTTGCGAGAAAGCAAGGATCTCTTCGTCTGTGCGCATGACCCAGCTCCTTAGACGCCCTTGTCCTTGAGGTACTGGTCGAGCACCAGCTCACTCAGCACACTACGGAGCTTAGTAATGGTCTCCTTCTGAGTAGCGTTCTCGGTCTGGAGGCGGTTGATGAAGCCTCCATTGCCGCGATTGGGGTTGTTGGTAACATTCGGGTTATTGACACGGTCTGCTTTCTTGATGTAGGGCATTGTTCTCTCCTTCGCTCAAAATTTGACTGCTAACTGCCGATTGCCTTAGCGCTCGGTTCCAGATCCTTGCTCACGACTACGGTTGCTCCCGGCTCAAACACGATCCAGCCGTCCTCGCTATGGTACGTCACATCGCCCGACTTGAAGCCGAGCTTGAGGAGGACACTCTCGTCCGGGAGCGGGCCTTTATTCCACTGGGCGTAGATGGAGGCGGTTACCGGAGCTTGTGGAAACCCGCCGGGGGATAGTTGCGACAGTGACTGCTGAGCCCACTCGTGGATCTCTCCTACTGAGAACTCGATTGCGTGATCGATAGCGCTCTCCAGCAGGGGGTCGAATACATTGGTGAACCCGAACGTGCCATGCAGGAGCTTGACCGCCTTCATGGCCAGATCCTTCTTCTGGTCATTGGTCAGGTCCGTGCGCGTGTCTAGGTACTGCACAATGCTGCGGATCGCCTGTCGGGTAGCGCCACTACGGAAGAAACGGGATACGGGGTTACTCATTCATGTCTCCTTCTGTGTAAATAATTGGGATATCGAAAGTTTCAGCGATGTCTGCTACTAGGGAGACGATCTTCTCCATTCCTGACCACCCATCATCGTCATGGCTAAGGTACACGAGCAGTTCGCCATTCACAGAGATGTGCTTACGCTCGTCATCTACCGTGTGGACCACAATGCCACTACTCATCGTCTAAAGCTCCTTCAATGCTCATCAGTTGGAAAATCCTATAGAACGCGTCATCTACAGTCTCGTCCAGCATATCGCGCGTCCATTTACGATTGCTGGATAGGTTGCCATGTTCTTTGGCTCCTGCGCGGAACTTTTCCACGAAACGGGTAAGGGCAGCTTTGTGCTTAGAGGATAGGTCGCCAACGTAGAGGAACAGCTCCGGAGGTACCTCTAACATATGAGGGACTTCTACAATAGTTCTAAGGACTTGGGCCGGCTTCCTACAATTAGCTACACAGCTAGCACAATACTTCCTATTTTGTCTCCCTTGCCAGGCTATCACCGGCAACGCAGTTCCATCGTCTACGGCCTCGCATCGGATACCTCCCGTACATGGATCGCATGGGCATCTGTACTTAATCACCCTGTTGCTCATCGTATCCTCACTGGAAGCTGGCCCCTAAAACGGTTATAAAAAGAGTGGTGCCCCTGCACATGCACATCATCAATATCCTTGAATCCGTTAGCTCTAGCCCAAGCCTCGTACTCTCCAGCCATCGAAACCTCAGTCCCGCCGCCCGAGTGCTTGCAGCTGATCGGCGCCATGTAGACCGAGTACCCCAGCTCTCTCATTCGCATCGCCGCCCATGAATCGTACATGTGATAGGGAATTCCATCTCTAAGGCACGCTTCCCAGCCGCCCATATCCTTGTACGCCTGAGCCGAAAATGCCATGAAGAAGCCGTCGATAGTAGCCACTTCCGTGAACAGTGTAACCCGCTTCCCGTGGCGCTCGGCATCGATCATGTTGGACATCGGGTTGAATCGGGCAAGCTGCTGGAGCTGGTAGGGGGTGCGATAGATATCGTCTGAGCCCAGCCCCTTTGCGCCGTGGAGACCGATGAGACCGATGTTCAGAGGCTGGCGGCCCTTGCCGTTCATAGAGAATGCCATGAGGAGCTGGAGCGTCCAGTTCTCGTACACTTCGATGTCATCGTGGCAGAAGACGATAATGTCAGGAGCAGACTCCGCAATAATCTTCTGCGCGCCACCCCACATAGCCTGTACAGCTCCCATACGCTCGCTGTGGATAAAGAACTTCTGATCGGGTAAAGTATCCTGCAAATAGCTAGCCCAAGCGGCATCTCTATTAGTGCTAATAATGTACTCTACTTCTGCCCCGCCATCCTTTGCATACTCGCGCAGGTTATCGATTACGCGCAGCGCCCGGTCAGGCTGCCAGGTTGGGATTACGACGGCTATGCGCGTCATCGAATCAGCACTCCAATAGTCACATTGATTAGTAAGAGCACACCTAAACTACCCCAGTACCTGAGAGCTGTACGATTCCATGGGCGCCATCCAAAGAAGCTGGCACAGGCCCCGTGCAACATGCCTGTAACAAAACACCATACAAAGTAGGAGTTCATTGCAATCCCCCTATCGTGGGCTCTCCATAGCGGCTTTGACAGCGCGCTTGAACTCTCCAATATCAGCAGGGCTTACATTGCGATAGTTTGAGTCGTATTCTTCGCGCAGCTCATCTTCAAGCTCTTGCCAGTTGAGACGTTCAAGATCTGCGATCCCGTTGAAATCCTCAAACGGGCTGGGGCAGGAGCAGCCACTATCGCGACCAGTATAGAGCACTCCTGATTCGGTGTGCAGCCATACAACGCGGTAATCAAATTGGTAGCCGCCTTCTGAGTAATCGATCTTAGCTACCTCAACCAGACCGTGCACCTCAGGATGATAGTAGATGTTGTCTTCACAACTAGCCATTGCTAAGTCCTCTCCAAAAATCAGTGGGCGAGCTACACCCCTACAAACTCTACATCTACGCCAATGGCGGCAAACAACTTAGCAGCCCTGTCCTCGTCGTGTCCGAAGCAGGAGTCCGACATATCGTATTCCCACTCGTCCCCGTATTTTTCAATCGCCCACTCAGAAACCGGGCAATCTGAAGGCACCTCTTTTATGGCCTTGGCTAGATGACCGATATAACAATATTCACTGTACTTCCTGTAGTCATACACGTCAGAAGCCACCTTAGCCCTGTCAATAGTCAGCTTCATATTAATCCCTTCTCAAACCAGTTCATCCACACCGGAGCCAGGTTCTCCCACCACAGATGCCTAGTAGCTTCCCTACAACGCTCGGTAGGCCATTCCGCCGCCCGGTCCAGCTGAGTCTCAATCGCCGCTGACCACTGTGCTGCGTTGAACTCTGGGCGATAGACGTTGTTGATTGTGTCGAGATGGTAGCCGGTAGGCATCACCTGGGTCATTTCTGGCGGAATAATCTCTGCACCAGCAGCATAGTTATGGTGAACCACAGGAATACCGCAAGAGAGAGACTCAACGATTGGATACCCAAATCCCTCGCCAAGACTAGGTAGAATAGTGAGATCGCAAGCAGAATAATAATAACTAAGATCCTCATCAGTCGCGTTCTCCTTACCGAAGTGTATCCGATCCGCCAGCCCGAAGTCCTCAATTAGCGCGTCCATGTTCCAGTAGCGCTCTCTGAGGTCCGCTTGGAGCCACCAGTGCACACGAGGGAGCATAGCCGCGATCTCTGCCCAGAGCCCCCAGGATTTGCGCTGCTGGTTCGTCATCACCACACCCACGAGCACATCGTCCTTGTCTACGTTGAGGGCTAGACGGCCGGCGTTCCTGTCACGAGGCCGGAAGACGTTCTGGTCAATGCCGTGCGGAATGAAGTCGTCTACGCGGGCTCTTGAGCGCTCCAGTACACCCTTGCCGAACTTGGAGTAGGCCAGGACTCGGTCGTAGTCGGCTAGGGCCTGGCGGCTGAGGATAGAGAGCCTATCACCAGGGCCGGTAGCGTCTACAGGGAAATAGCCCCAGCGCCGGAATCGACCCGAGGTCAGGAAGCGCTTGAGGTCGGCATTCTGGCAAGTATGCGGAGCCCCGAACAGGAATAGCCGCGAAGCGTCCCATACAGTGAAGATAATCCCACACTCCTTGCCCGCAAAGTCGTCCCACACGGCGGGAAGGCGACGCTCGCCCCAAGACTCCCACTCGGAGAAGAGGTACTGGCTGAAGGGGAGCTGGGAGCTGCCGATGCCACCGCGCCCGTAAGTGCCTACTCGGAAGTGAGGGCTGCGAGACAGGAGTGTGGCAAGATCGCGCATGATCCGGCCCAAGCCAGAAGGGAGATCTGGGGCGTCACCGTAGAAGAGAATGGGGATCGGCATTAGCGCCCTTTCTTCTTGGAACTCGCAGCGCGGCGGAACTGGATCTCAGCAGCCCAGCATTCGGTTAGGAAAGACCACTGTAGGGATGCCCCCCAAGATAAATCGTCAAGATTGAACCCATGCTTAATTCCGTCTGGATCTCCTTCCCTAAGTGGTTGGAAGCCTGAGATCGAATACTCGGACTTTTTGCCGAGTCCAACTTTGTAGAGACCCTCGACATATTCTCCATATGTCTGGCCAAGAATGCAGGCAGATCCGTCCCACATAGCCAGCCCATCCAGATCAATTGACTTGAACCATGTGCGCTTCTTCTGGTCCAGCAGAGCTGCGCCCCTGCGCACTCGTTTACGGATTGTGCCTTTTTCATTCGGAGTCAACATTGTGCTCATCCTTTCGTACAGCGTTTAAACGTATCCCCACGAGCCATCATCTTCCTGAACTTGGCCGCCTTCTTTCAGTTTGCGAACCGTGACGCCTGGTTTACCCGGCTCTCCGTACACGGTCGCGGCTTCGATCTGCTGCGGAAGGACTCCGGCTTGGAGGAGCTTCACCTTGTCCAGAGTCGGGCGGGGCTTACCAGCAGTGCGCCGGCTTACCAGATACCCCGACCACGTAACGCCCTTTGCGCCGCGCGTATCCAGAGCTTGGCCGATGACCTGATCGCAACGCTGCCGGACCTGGGTTAGAGTGCCGATCTTTTCATCAGTCAGCTCCCGGATCATCTGGCGCGCGAGCATGAGCTTATCGAACTTGCCGGTAGCGCTGGTGACGGTAGAGAGCCTGTTGACCGCGCCTAGGATGACCGCGATAAACTCGTCTACGGGGTCCAGCTTATCGGGCAGAATCGCATCGAGGTTGGCATCGGCAGCGGAGGGAATCTGGACTTCAACAGTTGTAGTAGGCTGGGGCATCACTCACTCCTAGTCAGAATTACGGTGTATGGCTCAGGCTCTTTAGTCAGCTTAAGGACTCCCAAATCCCAAGCCCATTTAAGCCTACTGAATGAAAGTGTTCGGTGAAGTTTGCCGCGGTACCACGCCTCCAGTTTCCAGCTCATTTCGGCACAACTCCATTCGGCCACAGGGCCTTAGCTACATTGAAGGTTGAATAACTCCCGCATCGTGGGCAACCGTGCCCAACACGGTAGATCATCTCGCAGTCTAGGCAACCCATAGCGTTGCGGGTGTCCGGCCACTGGGAAAGCTGCTCCTCTGCACGCGCTCTGATCAGCTGCTCTTCACTCATGTCCTAGTCCCACCATGTCATCATCTTGCGCCCAATCAGATGACCAAGCATGTATTGATATTCGCGCTGACGGATCATACCGATGGGAAGTCGCCCCCTATGCTCGCCACGTCTTCGCGTAAAGATCGTCCTAGACGAATCCAGTGTGTAGAATATGTACTCCTTACCCCTCAACTCACCAGGGTCTTGCAGACGCCTAATCAACTCTGCCGCGATTCTACACTCGCGGGCAGCTTGCTCTCTCCCAATCGCGGACCCGTGATCGAAAGTTTTAGCATTCTCCAGTAGGGCCACTCTGAGAAATTCAAACGATGGGTCCCAGTCACAGGAGTTGAAGTACCAGGCAGTCCTAAAGAATGTACGGAGATTGCTGACACGCCATGGGAGGTCAGTAATGAACTCCAGAGATTTCCTAACGGGCTTCCACAGTCGCCACAGTTCCATGAGGGATCGCCTCCTCTCAGATAGGAATGTATATCCGGCTTAGTTGTATGTCAACAGGAAAGTTTGCTAGTCCACGTCATCCACAGACGCGCAGAAGATGACGACGGCGAAGAGGGCGCAGATGAGGAGAGGGAAGGCGATCACAAGTCCTCACGAATCCGTTCCGGCATCCCCTCGCGCTCACTAATCTGGTTGAAGGCCTCACGGATACAAGTAAAGGTATCCAATCCAAAGCGTTGAGCAGTCAAGTCCAAGTAGGCGTAGACATCCCCAATTTCCTTAGCGATTGCTTTCTTTGCCGCCTCAATATCTCGCGGCTGTGGGGTATCACCATCTCCTGCTTGGAGCTTGTCCTCTACACGCCTGAACTTCTTCACAGCATTGCAAAGTTCACCAGTCTCTCCAGCAAGAGCATTACTCCAGTCAGTAACACTCCACTCGTCTAATCCCCCACGATGCCAGCGTTGGGCTCTGGCTCTGTTGATTCTGCCGAACTCCTGAAACGAGTTGGGGCGATTGCCTTCAGCGTCTTTGATAATTCGGACACTGCTCGCATTGATCCCATGAAAAGCTCTAATGTCGTCATCAGTCGGATAGCCCATCTTTATCTCCTACTTAAGCGCTCCTAAGTTATCTGCAATAGCCCCCGACGCCCCCAATGGAACGCTCAGCTCCACCGCATGTGCCATATCCCACTCGATCAGGCTTTGCGCGTACGGGGCAATTCCCTCTTCTACCTCAAACACTACAGCATCGTGTACTGGCAGAAGCGGCTCGCAGTAGCCCATCTTGTTGATCTCAGGCAAAGTCTCGTTATCTAGTTTGGCCAAGATGATCCGGAAGATGTCTGCTGCCGATCCCTGGACTGGCGCGTTGCCGGCCTGGCGCAGCGCTTCCTCCCGAATCCTGTCAATCGAGGAGTGTACACCCGGAAGGTAGCGGCGGCGGCCTAAAAGTGTGGTCACGTAGCCATATGTGCGGGCCTGGGCGTAGCAGGCTTGGAGGAAAGGCCGGACCCTGGGATAAGCGGCAAACCAGGCAGAGAGGAAGGCTGTAGCTTCAGATCGGCTGATCTTGATCCCTTGCAGGGCAAGCTCGTTCATCAGCCGAGTTTCGGTCATGCCGTAGAACACACCAAAATTGACAACCTTCGCCGGATATCGCTGGGCTTTAGACACCTCCTCAATTGGGATACCATTCATCTTAGCTGCTGTGGACCAGTGGGGATCATGACAGCGGCAGGAACCTTCTATGAGCCTGACCTTGCATGTCCTCCCTTCGATGAAGAGAGCCATGAGCACCGGATCTTGGCTAAGATGGGCACCAATACGCATCTCCACCTGGTCCAGATCCACTGAGACTAGCTTGCAGCCTTTCCTAGGGATGAATCCGCGCGCTACCCGCTTCCCCAGATCCGAGCGAACTGGGAGTGCCATCATGTTTAAACGTCTCGCGGCTAGGCGTCCAGTGGGGATGTTGGTATACAGGAATTCGCACCTGATCCGATCATCGCCGCCGGCCAGCTCCAGCGCCGCATCTACGTAGGTGCTCTTCATCTTGGCGTGTTCGCGGTGGTTGAGCACGGTGTCCACGATAGGGCCTAAGCGCTCATCGAAGGCGTACTTGATCTTAAGGGACTCCAACGTCTTCTCATCCGTTACCGGCTTGCCAGTCTTCTTGCTCCGCTTGGGCGGCTTGATTCCCAGCTTTCCATAGAGGAGTTCTGACACCTGGTCCGGGGAGGACGGGTTGATCCGGTAGCCCACAAGTTCAGATAACTTGTCCGCGATCACGACCAGTTCCGCGCCCAGCTCGCGGCTGAACTCCTCAAAGTAGGGCCGGTCGATGAGGACGCCGTTCTGGTGCATGCGGCCCAGGATTGGGAGGATAGCCTTGTCAACCTTATAGACGCGCGTCAGGTCTTGTCGCTCGATCTCGGCTTGGAGAGAGTAGAAGTTGCGCAGAGTGCCGTCCGGGTCAGCGCCCACGTATTCAATGACCTTGGACGGGTCGGCTACATCGTTTAGGGTCGTGCGCGGCATTAGCCCCAGTTCGGCTTCGACTGGTGCGCGGAGTTCGGGGAGGATGTTGCGCCAAGTAGTACGGTAAGGGCTCTCTCCAGAGTCCTCCTCATCTGCTACAGGAGCCGCCGCTTCCTCCTCATCCTCCTCAATCTGGGATGCAGTAACATCTGTAAGGTCCGCAGAAGAAGCATCCTTCTGGTCTAGACTCTTCAACATTCCCTTCAGGCGCCGGCTTATCGACCAGGGGCGCTTCAACTTTCCCGTCTCCGGATCGATCACCTGCGGAGGAGCCGGCCATTGCGCACCGTCCACACATCCAGAGCATTTGTCCGTCACCTTCGAACACGAGCACCACTTCGTAGAGTTTGGCCGCTTTCCCTCTACTCTTCCCAATCCTAGGCACAAGGGACACGAAGCATTGACCACACGCCGGCTCGTCCCCTCTCCAGACCCCGCACATGTACTGCATATTCGCGCCTCCCACGCTTTCTTCAAATAATTGCTGACCACCTGTAACTCTGCTTCGTGCGTCAGAGCGCTATAGCTCCCCATCTTCATCCCGTTGAGGCGATAGGAGAGGGTCTTCAGGCCCCGGCTGTGGATATTGTTGAGGAGAAACGCTTGGATCATCGTCTCCTCAATATCGAAGCCAGCGATGTCCACACCTAGGAGCCTGAGAATGGGCCGGTCGTGGAGATCATGATGGAGACAGATGCGTGGCCGGACCCTGTGCAGCCATTCGTTGAACCGCGCGATTGCCGGCGAGCCTTTGCGGATGATGTAGCCTGTACCTGGTTGGAACGAGAACGAGAGCCCCCACGGATCATCCTCCCAGCCCTCAGTGTCTATAGCTACGATTTCGGCGGTAGGCAGGGCGCCAAAATCCAAGTCCTCGGCGTACTGGTAGACGGGAGATGGGTACTGATCGCGTGGGGGCTCTGAGGAGATATCGCCGCGCAGAAGGGCACCTAGTTGCTGGAAATCCCACCAGATTGGATAGGCGTAGCGATCTGGCTGCCTCATGGCAGCTGCGGGATGGTAGACGGGCAGGACCGTTGTGCCTAGACTAGCGGCTACAGGGTCCACTGCTTTGTGAGGAATGCCATGAAGTTTATCCAGACTCGCATCGGGTCCGAGCCAGAACTTGGTCGAGACCGCGCCCACCGCCACGAGGAGCCGAGGCTGTACAATCTGAAGCTCGGCATAGAGTTCTGGCTTGTCCCGCTCTACATCGCTCTGCTCTGGGTCGCTGTCGGCTTCGTCGGTGCGCCACTTGACGATATTCGTGAACCACAAGTCTTCGCGTCGGATACCGCCTGCTGCTCGGCGCAAGAGCACGTCTACCTCGGCTCCGGACGCGCCAACTAGCGGGATTCCCTGCTCGGCTTCATTGTGACCTGGACCCTCAGCGCAGAGAAGGACGTTATGATCAGGAACGCGCTGGATGAATTCGTATCGGCCCGTGTCAGGATTGAGGCGAGTGAAGCCGCCAGGAACCTTGCGGCCGATCATCAGGTGAATCCTACAATGAAGTCATGACCGTCCGCCTCGTAATCTGCTACCTCGTCTGGAGTGGCCTCAATCAGCTTAACGTTAGCTGAGACATGGTACTTGCGGCCACACTCTGGACACTGGAATCGGTAGAAGAACTCAGCATCAACGTGCGAGTGTTCACCACAAACACAGTGGAGGTCAATGCAGACATTAGTGCCCTTCCATTGAATGGAGCCATAAGGAAGGTCCATAGCTCCAATAGCCCGAGTACGCTCCCAAATCTCTGACCAACGTTCGTTCTTCATTCCGTCAACTCCTTCAGTGCATCTCGTGCCGCCAGATCGCGCTCGCGGTCAGCAAGCTCCTGCCGTCCCACGCCACCAAAATGATTGCCGTCTACATCAGGACTGGACCGAAAGTCATCTAGGCTCATCTCCCACCCATGTTCATTCCTGGCGTGGAGTCTAGTCCGCTCAAGCCCGGCTCTACTATTCGTTTTGAACAGATTGTCATAACTCTTGTTGATCGTCTTCGGAATGCTGGCGTACCAACCTCCGGCCCGGCTGTTAGCTAAGCCGGCATGGCAACCTTTACACATCAGGTAAGGATTGCCACCCTCACCTTTCCTGTACGCAGAGAGTGGAAGCAGGAGTTCGCACCGGGCACACACCTTGCTATCTTGACCTTCTACATGGATATCGCCTTTGCGGCGGCGTCGGTGGGCAGGGGAACTAACTACCGCTTTGGTTGGTGCCGGGCTCGGGGATGGGCTCGGCACCGCGTCAGCGAAGAGTTCAGCAATCGCTCGGTAGTTGTTGAGTACGTCACCAGCAGGCTCGATCTCAGCACAACCGCAACTCAGACAGGGGGAGATGATGTCTACAGCTTCGTGCAGACCAGACTCGCAGGTGCAGTTGAGACAGTCCCCCTCAAAGGGCTCAGGAGACGCGGCTAGGATCGTGCTGGGAGCGATATCGATATTGGGAGAGAGGCACCAGCAGTCAAATGCGCAACACTGCGGGAACAGGTGCGCGTGTGGAATGTCACACTCGACTACGTGCTCAGCCCAGGCTCCTTCCGCGCCCTCTTCTTCGCGGGGGACTTCTGCTGCTTCAGCTCGTCCGGGATCTCCTTCAATCCGCGCAGCTCGCACCAAATCTGGGCCGCCAGCTTCGCCCCAATCCCAGGGATCGCCATCAAATCGGTAACACTCGCGTTCGCCAAAGCATGGATCGATGAGAAGGTCTTCGCTATAGCCTCTGACTTCTGCCACCCGATGGACTCCAATTCTGCCGCGACGCGGCGTTTAAACGTTGGACGTACGAGTTGCGTGGGTTCTTGGCTGCGATCGAACGTGAGAAGGCTCTGGTGGGCCTCATAGTCCTTGCTCCACCACAGGTAGAGGTCAAGGATGGCCCGCGCCGTTTCCGTGCGATCCGCCGTCCGCTTGACAATGATACGGCCGATCTCGGTTAGAGAGTTGAGAAAGTTATCGAACGTGCGGTAATCCGGTGCGTGGGCGAGGGGACGCCACTTGTGACCAGAGTAGGAGCGTTCGTTGGTCCACTCTGGTATCTCGATCTCCCCTTGCGGGCCGGGTCGCCAGACGCCCTCTACGATGAGGTAGACGCGCTTGTAGTCCTGCGCGAACTGTGGGAGCTGGCCACCAGTAAGCCGGCCTGTGCGCCAAGATGTCCAAGCATCCTGAGAGCGGGCCGAGAGGGCCTTGATCTCTACCGCTATAGGGTAGGTGTGAGGTCCGCCCGGACCGTAGCCGAGGAATGCCGCATCGGGGCCGGGGGAGCCTAGGTCCGCGATCTGGGCTACGTCTGGTGGGAGGTGCCCGTCACCCACGAGATCCTTGGAACCGGTGCGGTAGTCGATAAGGATCATGAATCACGCGCTTACAGCCACATGTCCGGAGTCGTATTGGGGAAGATCGCCATGGCTACGGTAGCGAAAGCCATCTGAGGATCTGACGGGAACACCTTGCCATTGATTGCAGGGTTCTGGCTGTCGAGCACTTGGATGCTGAATTTGTCAGGATCTTCGCGGTAGCAGCGAATCACGTCGTCTACAGCAAACTCCAGCTTACCGAAACCCTCGCGCTTGTAGAGGCCGTTGATGATCTTACCGTCATCGTCGCGCTCCTCGCCCTCTTTGTGTAGAAGGATAAGGTTGGCGTTGCGGGTCCGGAACTCGCGCGAGAACTCCAGGAACTCGGCATTGATGCCACTGTAGTGGATGCCCTTGACACCCTTGTCTTTCCCGAACTCGGCGAGACGGGCAAGGAGCCAGATGTCGGTGAACGAGTCGTACACCACCGTGCGGGCGCTGTCCAGAGCAGCGATGTTCAGGCGCTTTAGCTCCTGCCACGCCTTGCCAGCCGCTTCCTTCACGATATCAGGGTGGCCGTTCTTGGCTACAGCCGGGATCTCATGTACCCGAATGTCCTTGCCTGGGAACTTGTCAGCTGGCTTCACGCGGTCAAGGCCGGCCGGGTCTGTAGTGAAGACTACAATAGGCCCCGGCGCTGTCAGTGCGAAGTGCGTCTTGCCACGCTTCTGCATACCTTGGACGCAGAGGGCTAGGCGCCATTTGATGTTCTGCACGTAGGGTTGGAAGTTATCTAATGGGTTGAGTGGGGCCGCTGTCACTGTGGGCGGCGGTGGGATTGTCGGCATTCTCTAGCCTCTCCTTACTGCTTAGGTGGATTATACAAAGACGCAGTACGCACATTCGCCGATTTGCGTAGACCTGCTACAGCCCCAGACGAGTAAGCAGTAGATTGGCTGATATCAGCTAGGTTGATGGCGGCGATGTTTCCTACTTGGATACCAAGACTGGCGCCTTGTACCCAAGCGTCCTTATCAACACCCATAAATGCGAAGGTCCAGTTGCCCTCCTTCTCTTTATCAGTGATTAGGGCTCTGATGGACTGGGAGCTGTACTCGCGGCTTGAGTTCTCTTGGCCATCGGTGAAGATAGTCACAATAACTCGGTCAGACGACGATACCTTTTTCTCGATAGCGCGGATAGATCGCCCAACAGCGTCGTATAGAGCCGTGTAGCCGTCCGGCCGGTACGAGAATGCATCAAGCTCCATAGCCTTGTCTAGCGCAATGTCAGTATAGACATCAGTCACCAGCGTATCGAACAAGGTAAGAGTGAGGGAAGTATTGTCCTTGATTTTGCGCTGCTCAGTAAGGAACTCATTGAAGCCGGCAATAGCGCGTGTAGTCTGGTTTGACATAGAACCGCTCTTGTCCAGAACAAATACAAGATAGGTCTTGCCGGCGAAGGCGACAGGTTGAGCGGTCTTGGGCGGTTTAGGGGACTTCTTCTTTGTAGGCATCTCTAATTTCCTCCATCTCTAAGGGCGGTTATCCATATAAAGGGCAGCTACATCGTCCCACCACGGCTCCTCACTATACAGCTCTGTCCACGCGTTCAGGTTGGCACTGAGAGAGTTCCACCACAGGGGCTTGATCTCATCCGATGCCATGAGCCAGGATTGCTTGATCGCGTTCAGGTCGTTACGGAAACTTGTCAGGTCAGTAGGGATGACCCCGTACATAGCATCTACGGTCTCACTGAGGGTCATTGGTGGCCTCCTCCTGCACAGACTCCTGCGCGTCTTGGGCAGCAGCTTCCTGGGCAGCGCGCTCGGTCTCTACACGTTGCCGGAAGCGATCCTCCAGAACCTTGATAATATCTGGATGCAGCTCGGCCATCACGTCAACAACCGTGCTCAGGAGCTGGTTCGTGTGCTGGAGAGCGGAGGTGACATTGTTGTTGAGGTTGACCAAGAGCTGGGCCGCCGCGACTTCGAAACGTACAAAGCGGGGACAGGAGCAGCCAAAAGTGTGACAGGGCTTAGCAGTGTGTGGGCCGTGGCCGCATTGGGCGCAGACGATATCAGACATTAACCAATCTCCGTATAGATACCATTAGCAATAGCCCAGTCGCATAATTCCTGCATACGATTCAACCAATGCCTAAGGTTGCACAAGTGGATGTATTCTGCATCGGGACCAGTCAAATCCTCATTACCCCAACTCTGGGTAATGTGGGCACATCCATCCCACCTGATAATCACCTGTTCATCACCAAACACATCTACTACCTGCAACCATGATGGGTTGCTTTTGGGGGACATTATCCAACCCTTAGGCAGTGGTGGGAGAGCAGCCATGAACTCTTCTTCAGTTGACCCATGTTTATCCATTAACCAATCTCCAATCCGGCCTTACCGGCATTCACAATAAACATGTTCAGGGCTTCCTCAACATCGAGCATATCACCGTACGCGTATACTAACGGCTCTAGCCCGATGCGCTTACGTTCTGCGGCCTCATCTAGCCAGCGATCCACCATAGCATGAGCTGTAGCCGCCATGGCCGCTGTAGGATACGCGATCGTCTCCTCATCGCGGGATGAGAGCCGGATCGTCAGGAAATTGTCCAATAGATCGGCTTTAGGGTATGAGAGGGATTCAGGCATTCCATAACTCTTCCAATAGGTACTGAATGTCGGTAAGGAGGCCGCATCCCAACTCGGTACCAGCTAGCGGATCATTAGGGTCGAAGCCATAGTTGTCATCTTCCGGCGTGATCCAGCGGGTGCGGGAGCCGTCTTGGATAGCGCCATCTTCCGTAATGAATACCTGAGCGTTGGACCCATGCACCTTCTCTGTGATCGTGATAGGCTGGGCAAGGCGCTCAATCTTGCCGAAACTCTCAAAGGGCTTGTCTACTGTAGCCATCCTCTATACCTCGCATGACCCAGAATCCGGGTCCAGTTCTGCTCAATCTCTGTAGGCGTGAAATCGATCGCGGTCTGGGTCACCTTACAAGGCATCTCCCCCCAGTTCCACACTCTGAAGACCGCGCGCGTCATTCCAAAGTAGCGGCAGTACGCCATCGCCTGCCATAACCATTCCGGTTTGCTGCTTTGGATGTCCAGATTCCATGACCGGATTGCCGTGGACTTCCACTCCTCTAGGTGCCAGCTCGCTAGATTGATCGCGTCCGGGGTGCAGGCTACCCCATCCATCATGAACTCGCCCGGTCTTACCAATATCCCCTTCTCCAGCTCCACGTAATTGAGATGGGCCTCTATGATGCGCTCCCATAGAAACCCGTGCTCAAAGATCATCTTCTGTTCTTCTGGAGAGAACTTCTTACCGCTACCTCGGACAATGCCGGATGTGGCCAGCATGTCCTTGGTGATGTCGGTTAAGTGGAGACCTGGACTGCGCACCTTTCCGTGTTCAGGAGAGAGTGCTAAGGACTCATAGTCGAAAGGGATATTGGTGAAGAGGGGCAGGAATCAGTCTCCTAGACGGCACACAAGATTTTGGAGGGAGTATTCCTCTACAATCTCGACTACGGTATCAATCCGGAGCTTATTCGACATTGCATTCCAGATGTAGGGACCTAAATCTCGACCGCCGTCCACAATAAGTCCAGAAGAGCTGCCTACAAGAGCAGCTAAGTAGGCTAATTCCCTTTCGCCCATCTCCAGAGTGAAAGTTCGTGGAGGAGTTATCTCGATAACCTTCATCACCTACCCCTTGAACTTGATCTCGCCGCCGGCCGCTTCAAGCGCGGTCCCGGCGAGAACGGTCGCGTTGAGATTGTCCTTGTTGGCGAACAGAGTCTGGGACACGCTGGTCCGGACTCCGGCGTCGGCCTTCACACTATCGAAATAATTGTTGAGCAGGGCATTGCTCCAGAGGCTCATGATCCCCACCGGCTTGCCCGCGTCGGATACGATCTGGGTAAGGGCGGCTTGGGCAGCGGCTACCACAGCCGGATCGATCGCAGGACCCGCAGCAGGGGTGGGAGCCGAGGACGAGCTGGGGGCTGCCTGAGCGACTCCACCTACAACACGCTGATGAGGGAAGGGCTTGGGCTTGGCTTGGTCTCCCGCGCGCGGGTTCTTCTCTGAGACCATCACGAAGGACTCGCCGTCGTACACAGAGAGGTCGTTCTTATTGGCAAGGTCTTCGCTGATACCGGCGCGGATGAAGGATTCGCGAAGGTGGTTGAAGTCCGAGCGCTTGGGCAGCTTGAAGCCGGCTCGGATGCGGAGGCTCTTGCCGTCCGGCGTTACCGAGACTGCGCCGTCGTTATCCCAGTCCACGCCAAGAGAGTACTCCTGTGCGCGCAACTCCTTCTGGTTCTTGGCGGTTACGTAGATCGCCTTAGCTGCGATCTTGGGCTTGATGGCTTCCTTGGCTTCCTTGGCTTCCTCGCCCGGCTTGGGAGCGTTGAAGTTGTATTCCAGCTTGCCGTAGCGGATGGACTTGACCGTGACCTGGACTCCGTCAAGGAATCCTTTCTCGTTGTCGTCTCCGAATTCCAGCACTTCAGGGGCGTTAAGTGGCTCTGTGGACATTAGTTAGAGTTCTCCTTCATTCAATTGTTTGGTGGTGTGGGGAGTTGGATGCCCCGGATGTGTCTGATGAGGGTATGGTAGAGGGAGGGGAGGAGTCAACAGGAATCTCTAATCTCGGAAAGACCAGGTTGGGAACTCATGTTCGGAGGCGTAGGGCTCATCATCAATAAACCAGCCCGATTCCTTAGCACCAGCTTTATCCAGAGACATGTTCAGCTCTTCGGCAAAAGTGCCAAGCTGGCGGCTGCTAGCCCAATGAACCCCACGGACTAGGATTGCGGCCAGCATCTTAGCCTCCTCCTTCGTAATCTCGATCGTCACATTTTCAGGAACCGGCTCAGGTTTAACAAGCGTTACTCTCATCTATTGCCCTTTCTGTAGCTGGAGCAGGAGCCACATTCAGCCACTACCCTCTCGGTCTTAGCACTCATTCGTTACCTCCCCCTGCTCGCTCGGCAGGAGCCGCATCGTGTGTTGCCGGTGTCGTAGTCAGCATGATGGGCATCAAGACAATGACGGCACCAATAATCGCCGTCATGGTTGTACGGCGCGGGTTCCTCATCGCAACCGATACAGGTCATTTCCTCCTCTTGCAGAATTTCTTCAACCATCTCCACTCCGCAGAAAGAAGGAAGACACCCCACATGACCACAAGGGACAGTAGCATCGGTCAGGTGCGGGTTAGATACAAACAAGCCTTCCATCTGATCGTCAAAGAGTGCCATCTCCGGCCTCCCTTACAAGTTATTCGTAGACAGTAATCGTCTTCTCTTGTGGCCGGACTTCTCGGAACTCGGCACAATCAAAGCTCGTCCCGTCGTAGCTCGTGTAGAAGCCATCGACGCGGATGTAGACATCGTGGTCCTCGAAAAGGGTGACCGCGAACCACTCTTCGCCTTGACCCTCGCCGCCCTTACTGTAGACCTGTTTAAACGGCCCTACAGCATCCTCCAGCAATTGGACCTTAGTCTTCTCATTCCTATCCTTGCGCTCGTAATCGTCATCGTCGCCATATTCCAGATCCTCAGCGAGGTATTGAGGTGTGATCTCCAGCTCTTCCATCTTGGCCACGATCTCAGCGAACTTCATCTAGAACCTCCTTGTAATTCCTCTTAGGCAGTCGTAACTCGTAATAATTATCAGCAGCAAAGATCGCCTGCTCGAAGGGGAGATGATGCAGGATCATCTGCTTGAGCTGGGCAATATATGCGCTGCGCCAGTCGCGGCCCGCGAGACGCTCGTAGGCCATTACACAGGTTTCCTCTTCGATGAGAGAGAGCTTATCTTCGTGAGAGAGCTGAGAGAACAGGACATCCGACGTAGCCACCTCACCTACTAAGATCTTAGTATAGGTCGGCTGGTTCTTGAGGACCGCGTGTAAGAGATCATGCCTGTCCTGGTTCTTGAGCGCGTTGTCAAAGAACTCGGCTTTGGACATGTTCAGGTTGGCGCGGGGCGGCTCTCCACGTTTCGTGACCCAGAAGGCGTAGAGTTGGCGGAACAGGCTCGGGATCAAGTGGCAGCCCTTTCGCTTGAGCCACACGATATCGAACATGTGTTTCTCCCACTTGATGTCCCAGAAGATGTGGGAGAGCTTGAGGGTGTAGAGTTCTTGGGGACCGAGAGCTTCTTGATCGCTATCAGCCCACAGATGTAATGGCCGTATACGATGATATTCGATGGGTCTAGCGATATCGTTGCCCGGAACTACTCTCGGCTCCTCCAGAGTTAGGACATCGATATCCTTGGGCTCGCGTGGGAAGTCGGGATACCAGTAGCGGATCGCAGCGCTACCAATGAGGGTCATCGCCTTATCTCCTTATCGGTTGCGGCACGCCATCCACTCGCACTAGCGCCTCCAGCCACCACTTGGCTAGAAGATCCCTTTCCGCATATATAAGCCGCGCAAAGGACTTGTCAAGTAGAAAGTTCTCACCCCAGTCATCAGCCCCTCGCACGATGCGCCCAGTGGCTTGCATGGTGTCGCGCGCGGCTATGGCTAGAGGGTAGCGCGGGTCAGCTTCAGTGCGCGCCTTGAAGATGTTGCCCTGAGTCGGCGGGTAGGGCATCTTGGACATGACTCCCCAGCGCGCGTCATCCCCGGCCAGGTTGTAGCCGGTCGTGATAGCGGGGGAGTTCAAGATAACTGGTGGGGGTGTGGCCCTCAGTTGCGCAATCCCGGCATCCACTTCTCCAGACTTGGGGCAGAGCATGAAGGGCGCGTATTCGCTCAGCTCCCGGAACTCCTGCTGCCGGACGTAGGAGACTGCGTGGTTGACGCCGCGCGTGCCCCAGATCCGGCTTGATGCAATACGGTCAAACTGGCGCACCATTGCGCGGGTGTCCTCTGCATCCATCCCGTAGCGCATCCTGACTGTAGGGAGGTAGTAGATAGGGCGATTGGCTACAGGGAATGATGACGGGTACTCAAAATAATCAATGTCCTCTTCTGCTACCCCTAGACGGCGCGGCGTATCAGGGACGATCGTAGCGGAGACCATAACCACCTTTTCAGCTCCGGCGAAGAGGTATTGTTCGGCAAAGCGCGCGGGCTCGATTGGTTCGAAGTAGAAATGATCACCGCGCTCCTCACCCATCCAGCCAACATCCATCGCCGCGAGCCCGTCCAGAGCGCGTTTAAACGCTTCGAGCTTAGAGGCTCGTACACGATCTCCTGTAGCCTTGGCGACATCAGCCATGTTGGCAGCTGTGGGGCGGTACTTGGCGGCCCACTGAGACCACGCTACAGGATCTTCGGCCTTGGGGAGCTTGGAGCGCGTCTTGAGGATGTGCCGGATGTCCCACTGCGCCACGTCTACGGCCATGGCGGACAGCAGACGGTCAGTTGCGGCATGAGCCTCATCAAGTACCAGCAGGGGCACCTTGCGGACTGAATGGGGCGGGGAGAACCGGTTGATACTCAACCACAGATCGTAGTTCCAGACGGATAAGGACTCAGACGGGGCAGCTCGGAGCTTGTCGTAGTAGACGCACCCTCCAGACTTGAGACTGCATTCCTTGCCAAAGTGACATGGACCCTCGTCCACCATGACCGGAGCCGAGTCCTCCTCAAAGAACTCGCCGCCAGGATGTGTGGCCAAGCAGGGGTAGTTGTTCTGCCCTCGGATATCGAGCATGCCCCATTCGTCGCTGTATTGCGTCTGGAGCGGCTTGGAGCTGGTGAGGATCACTGCGCGCCGGCCGGACATCAGGGCCTCCATGCAGGCGATCAGCTCTTTGCCAAAGCCGGTAGGAGCGTTGTGGACGACTACGCGCTTAGTGGAGGCAAGGGATGCGCACAGGGCCTCGTACTGGTGAGGGCGCCAGTCCGGGAAGCGCTCGGGGGCGCCGAAGAGGGTAGGAGGCGGGTACATACGCAGAATCAATTCAGCCGTTTGCCAATCCATCTCCAGTACTACACGTGGCTTCTCCGGCGCAGGTGGGACCAACTTTGCTGTAACGCTCATCGCTCAATCTCCTATACCCTCACAGCCCCTCAAACGGGTTGTGCTCATGGTCAAATAACTTGAGATACTTGCTCATCTTCTCCACAGTCTGGGCTCGGACCCACGCATTATCGTCTCCCTCCCATTCCCGGATGCGCTCGGCCACATTGCTGACCACTCTGCGGGCCTCCTCTGGCGCGCCTAGGTCCAAGTAGCCCTCTATGGTCTCCTGCATCCTGTCCACCATCTTGACGTGCATCTGGCGTCTGTGCTCGGATCTCAGGTACTCCATCATGGCCTCTACGCGCCGCAGTTCTGGGATGAGGTGAGGCATGACATTCTTGAGCGCGCGCAGGCCCTCGATTGTGAACCAGCGGAAGGCATCAGATTGCTTCTTCCAAGGGAACTCACGTGACTCGACCAGCTCCCCTACTAGGCGCACGATATCGGGGGGCAGGCTGTAGGTGACGGCTTTGGTCTCGCCGCGATCGTTGGAAGCTGGCACCCACAGATCACGGTCAGAGTAACGCGCGGGGATATGCTCAGGCTCGTCTTGGGTAAGGTAGTCCATGGTTAGGGCGTGGTGACCTCTTTGTGGCAGGCGCGATCGTGTTCACAGCCTTTCCTGAAACACGGATCGTTGTTATCACCCACGTAGGAGTTGCAGACTGCTGGCACATTTAGCGGATCACCCCACGATCCATCCAAGCCACAGACACAGCCCTCTGGGAGCCTAACCTCGGGGGTACATTCGCAATACGGGCAATCATGAAGCATTGGCTGGCACTCCTACATCCTCGATCACGAACGCGCCTTTGTTGCGGATGATGTTCTCCATGATAGCGATCATGCGTGCACGAGGCTCTGGGTAAGCCTTGGCCCACACCGAGAACTTCGTCTCATAATCGGAGGCTACAGCTTCGAACACGTCTTCAATAATTCGGGCGTCCGGGAATAGTGACAAGAGGTATGTATTATCCTCCTCAGGAATGGCGTAGGTACCAATATTATGTCTATAACCGGGGGTGAGGGAGTTATAGCGATCAACCATAGATACAAGAATAGATCCCAGAGCGCATACCCGGCAGACCTTATCCGAAGAATATTGGTCCACTGTAATATACTCTCCGACCGTCGTGCGCACATACACTCCTTGCTCAGGGATCAGACGGCCCGCCTCTACTTGCTTGATGACATCCTTGGCGATCCGGACGCGTTGGCGGGCAGAGTTGGGAATGATCTTAGGCATTAGCGCTCTCCTTTATTAGTAGCCTTCTTCTTAGTCGCGGCACGCTTGAGCCGGATTTGGGGCCAGGTGCGCTCGATAGCGTCTGCGATCTGGGCAAAGGAGGCACCATCGTCATCATTGAGAATAGATGCCGCCTTGCGACCATGCCCAGATCGCAGACTAGGGTTTTTGGACTTGATGCCTAACCAAGAACACACTTCTACAGGCAACGTGCCCCAATCACCGTCCGAATCAGTAGTGTAGCAGTTATAGCTGTCCCACCTACCTACCTTACTGATATCGCAGGCTACTCCTAAGCAGCAGAATCCGACCGAGTTCTTAAGGGCTCCAGTCGTCTGCTGATACTCGCCGCTCCGGAGAGCCTTCACCCACTTGCGCATGTTACGGATATTCAAAGCCATCACTTACCTCACAGTCCAATGAAGGTAGTCTAGTTTCGACTCCAGCTCCTCGATGTGCCGGAGCAGCCTATCGATGTCGGCGCAAGAGTCCAGATCGGGCAGAGTGTCACAATCCCAGCATCGCCCATGCTGGCCTGCCCTGCGCCGAGCCTCGTTGCGTTCTCTGACGTCAGCAATCTCCTGCTCGTCCATGGAATCAGTCCTCCTCATCCTGAGCAGAGAGCACCACACCTCTGGCCCACGCTAGGAACTCGTCCATGTTTACTACCTCAACACTCACCTTATTCTGCATGTACTCACCGGCGATGGAGTATGCCACTTCGCTGAGATCGGTAGCATCTAGGCTTAGATCACTAGCCCAAGCATCTACATGCTCTCGGCCACCAACAATTTCGTAGCGGAGGGTGAACTTGCTCTCACTCATTTCACACCTCCATGCAGGTCAATCAGTTGCCGGACCAAGGCTACAGGAACCCATCCATATACGGTTCCGGTGGGGATCTCTGGATCTTCTGCGTACTCCACCCAGACACCCCAAGGCTCAGGCCTCTCAGATGGGTATCCTACTTCTACGGCCGTCCAAGGGCCTTCGTTCTCGCGGGGGGAGCAGTAGTGAGTCTCGCTCGCTTGGATGGACAGAGTAAACCCGTCCGCACATTTGGTGCGCCTGCGCAGCCATCTACCAGGTTGGGTGGATACGGCCGTATCCTCACCAATAACTAAAGGATCGCCAGGAATGCCGGACATTTGGAAGATGTCCATGTTACCCTCCTCTCTATGCCTAAGCCTAAATCCAAGCCTGACCGGCGCCAGCGCACCGGCCGTTACCGTCTCCGCGCTCAAATCCGTGGGGTAGTCAGGTGGACGTGCCCTGACTGCGGATATGTTAACCGGGATCGGGTGCGGCAGGACACATTTCTTGTCCGCTGCGGGAACCGGGAAGCGCCGGCTAACTGTGACACCCTGCTCGTAGGGCCAGGAATCGTGTTCTATCGGCCTAACACGGGGCCGAAGGAGCTACCCCCGGATCTCATCGTGCCTGAGTCTGGGGGCCTCATGGAGCCCTTGAGAGAGGCTACCCTGGACCCGGAACCGTGGTGGTCAGGAGAGCCTATTCATCAAGTCAAGGGAGAGTAAGATTAGCGCGGAATTAGCGCCTGCCAATGCTTTGGGCATCTCGCCAGCCAACGTACGTCCCAGCTCTTAGTCTCACAATTACACACCTCACACTTACCACGATTGGGCGGGTTGTAGTCACTTGGGTATTGACTCTTTTCCATTCTCATCCTACATCACCAGATCAGGGGGGCGCCTAGATCAACTCTATCCCAGTATGCTGAAGCATCTCTCTAGTAGACATACAGCCGTCAGATCCACTCCCAACGCCACTACCGAACACTTCTAGGCCTGACACGTCCACACTAAGATAGCCCCAGCGGTAGCGGATATACACATTCCGGCCGTCCTCGGTTTCAGCGTCCCATTGAGACGGGCAAGCATCGCAGGTTTGAACTAGATTCCTAATTCGCATCTCATTCCCTCTTTCGCAGCGTTTAAACGCGCTCTAGCGTGTACTCAAACAGGATACGGCAGGTGTAACCATCCTCCGTAGGCCCAGAGCACGGCTGGATGATGATCCCGCGCCCGATCGTAGGATTGCCGTTCGTAGACAGGCCCCTCACTCGCCCGCAATAGGACTCCTCATCCTCAGTCCACATCAAATGCTCGCCGTCCTCCAGATGACCGAGATTACTCCACATGATTGCTCTCCTTATCCCTAATTGTTACAGTTTCCATGACTGGGAATGAAACCTACTCTCCAACTTGTTGCCTATGGCAGTTCATGAGTAGAACGAAGTCGCAACCGTTGATCGCTAATATAATACTGTAATTTAGTAATAATGAGTCCCAATGCAACTTTTACAAGCACCGGTAAACATTGCCGATCGTTGGTACACATCAATTATCGTATTATATTCTGTGCAGAAGTGGTGGGTTTTTGGCCTGTTGGATATCCATGTATAGCCGTTATGTCCACTATTTGAGACTGACAGGTAAAGATTGCCACAGTGTACGAATATTGGACAGGTAGGCCATTTCACGGTTTATTGATGGTTGGGGCTGTTACGGAGACCGCCTACCACCACGCCGTTGATTTTGCCGATAGCGGTCAGCAGTGACTCGAAACTGCTCAGGTTAACAGTGAGGATGATCTGATCGATCTCCTCCAGGGCCTTGCGGTACCCGTCGCGCGCTTCCTCTACCTTACGCAGATATCGCTTCGTATCCTCGGGCCTCAATGCAATCTCGTACTCGCTCATGACTCCCTCCTCAGCTAGGTATCGCTCCAAATCCACAAGATAGAGATCGAACGCCTCTCCCGGCCCGGTAGACGAGTCCAGAGAGTGGGCGGACATGCACACGCGGCAGATGTAGGTAGCCCCGAGGTAGTAGTCCTCGGTCCCTTCGCCTCGGTACAGCTCGTGCTCTGCCAGTTGGCGAGCTAGGGCGTACTCAGGCATACCCGCTCCAGCGAGCACTTGGAATGCCTCATGGATATCCTTCTTCACTTCATCTGTCAGTTTCATGTGTACTCCCCCCAGCGGACAGTCTGCGCATTCGCGCGCCTGTCCTTCCCCCCTCCTAGGGTTGTTGGCTGTTCCTTGGAGGATTGAGCTCAAGCTTAAACGTTTCGGCTACCCGCGACAGTTCGTAGTCCCAATTGCCAGGTTGGCGATCGTCATGAATCCATTGCAAGGCGGTCAACAGATTCATCAACTCTCCCTCAGCTTCTACTCCGCTACAGGCTAGCGCCTCCACTACCAAAGGACTAGAAACTAGTCTGTTCTCCAAAGTGGGTGAGTAGCACTCATCAGCAATTAGGACTCCTACCGCGCACTTGAGTCCGTTCTCGCCTCGATAGGCACAGCTCCCTTCATAATTTAGGGATTGCCGGTTCTGGGTCAACAAATGAGCCACCACAACATCAAACACCTCTTGCATAGTCGTCAACATGGCACTACTCCTCATTCCATAAGTCGAATACAGTGATAGTAGCCGCAGCTAGCGCCCGGTCTAGATGTGACCACAGAGCTTGAGTTTTCGTATCTAGCCTGTGATCGTCGGCCAGAATAGACCCCTCAACCACGAACTGTTTGGCAGCTTTGGCGATCCACACCAAGCTATCGATGTCCGCGTCAGTAAACTTGGGCATGGGCCTACTCTCCTTCCTCTGTTTCGCTAACGTCTTCTAGGAACTCGCCACCGCAGCGGCACTCGGGCAACCTGTCCAGCCATTTGCGCGCAGTACGGATGACCATCCCACAGTCCGCCCGATTGCAGGACGCCTTCACCATTCGGGTTGTTTGCTTCTTACGCTCAGTCATAGCCGGGTTGATCGCGGCGTGCGGATACTCACCAATCTCCGAGATGAGTGCGTTTAAACGCTCTTTGAGTTCCGGCCCAGCTTCTGTGGCCGTCATCTTGCCAACGAGTCCCAGCCTGAGCGCGAGCCGTTTAAACGCTCCCTTGTGGCCTACTCCTGGCCCTACCGCCGCGTGGACGAGTTCGTGCACTAGGATGTCTGCCACCCTGAGCGCGTCAGGGACCATCGGGGAGACAAAGATCGCTGGGGCCTGATCAGCCGTAGCCGTAGCGTGCCAACATTCCCCTACGCGGCGATTCTTAACCGAGGTGGCGCGCGTAGAAGGGAATCCAACGCTGAGGCGGATTGCAGGCGGCAGAGGGTGGCCTCCCGCATCGAACAGGGCTGCGAGCCGGGAGGTGAGTTGCTGGAGCCACTCTTCGCGCGTCATGCCTTGTTCCTGTCCAGCGATTCGTAGATTAGGTGCAGCCCCTCTCTACCAATAAGTGTGACGTCATCCTCAGCAGCCTGGAAGTCACTCATGTGACAGTGATCACAGTTCAGATCCCCGTCCCCACAGGATGCTTGCGGCAAGGGGTCATGCTCTGTGTAGTCCTTACCACAGTAGGAGCACAGACCGTACGCCATCCTGCGCAACATCTCGAAAGTATCCTCTCTGAATCCGCTCATTGCCGTGCTAACCTCTCTTTCTCATGAACTCTCGACCGGGACGCCCATCTACCTCTAACCCGCACGCTAATCGGCGGGGGAACATCAACCTGACCGTTGCCTTGCCCGCGCACCTGTATGAACGCTGCAAGTGGCTGGCAGCTTACTATACGCGCAGGGATCTAGCTGCCGAACCTGGACCCGTGCAAGTGTGGAGTACCGGCAAGGTTGTGACTACTGCCGTGAGCAAGATGATGCAGGATATTGCACATGATCCCGAAATCGCAGCTTATTTTGAGTTAATGGAGTCTCGCGGGCAGGGGAAGACAGGACCAGATCCAATTGAGGATGTGCTTAAGTTATTCGGGAAAAGCTAGGGCATTATCCCTAACATCCTCCATATCGCGGGCGTGGTTCCGAGCGCGCTCAAAGTCCCCAGCCGCTGAGTGGATGATGAAGGCGCGCACCTCTGCGGGATGCTGGTCAAGCCATGCTGCTAGTCTTTCGTGCGCGGTCACGATTGCACCTCTCCTTTCGTTCACGGCTGCACCTCGTCGTCGAATGAATCGAGCCACGCGAACAGCGCGGGATGTATCCCCCGTGCCCGCTCCTCGCTGACGCGCTTGCAGCGTTTGCTCAAATGCTCATGCGAGACGCCCGTTGATGCTGTGGCGGAGTCGGGATGATCAAACAGCGCGGCGATTGACTCGACCACGTACGTATGCCCGTTGTAGTACGGTGAGGCGTGGCCGTTGCTGCCTACCAATACCGCAACCACGTTCGTTGCCTGCTCGACCGGCCGCCGCTTGCTGAAGCCTTCCGGATACTCGGCATAGAATCTGTAGCCCTTCACGATTGCACCTCCCCGCCCAGCAGCCACGCCCCGGACTCCAGCGACTCGGCGTAATCATTGACCGGCTTGAGCCAATCTTCAAGGTTGGTGCCGTAGTCACTGATGCAATCGTAGCCGTCGTTGCCGAAGACGAAGTAGACCCATCCGATACGCTTGCCATGCTCATCGTGCACCGTGACGTGCGCATCATCCAGATCGAACAACGCTGTCATGAAATCGTACTTGCGCGAGCCCGGCCCACCCTCCTGCTCCCACTCCCTGACGCGCAGTGTGTAGCCGGATGCCGTTGCCGTTTCGAGCAGCTTGCGTGCGATGCAGATCTCCATAGCAGCGCGGTAGCGTGCGCCCAGATCATGCTTCATGAGAATCTCCAAGTCAGTGAGGGCCTTCATTGCTCATCTCCTCTTGCAACATCATTCGCGATATTTCTGATCCTTTTCGCGGCGTGATAGGCATTGATCTCACCTCTGGCTAGCTGATCTGCGGTCTCGCGCAGACGATCCATTCTCTCGCGGAGATCGCGCTCGAAACGCTCCAAGTGGGCAAGGCGTTCACGATTAGTCATTACCGCCCTCCAGAATGGCGCGCCCACCAGATAGCACCTTCGATGTGTTTCATAACCATCCACTGAGGGTAGCCCCGCCTGTGAGCAATCAGGGCCATGGTGAGATTGCGCAGGATTCCTTCAATGTCGCTGTTGGGCATACGGACCTTATTGTGTGCCATCAGACCTCCATTCGTAGGTGATATTAATTGTCAGTTCCTACCTCTAGCTGATCAGTCTCTCCAAGCAAGTAATGACCACGTACGCAACTGGTCTGCGGCCTGCAACGCCTCAGTCGCGGACTCGTGGATAGCGATCCATTGCACCCAACCGCATGCCCAGTGACTCTCCTCTACAACCGCAACCAGGGGCGTATCGTCGTCAGCAGTCTGCTCGCCACCGATCGCTTTCAGGCCGCCATCGAAGTTAGCGCGCCCCAAGGCGTCGCTGTCGCGGGTGCGGCCGAGGAAGACATAGTAATCGGGCCAGCTTGCGCCCATGTAATTGGAGGGATGAGTCCAGCGGCTTAGATGGGTCGGAACATAAGTGACGTTTTCTGTCATATCTCACCTCTAATAGTGACACTTTTTGTCAGTCGCCTTGCTTCCAATCATCCCAAGTCGTCTAGGCGGCGGATTGGTAGGCTCTCAAGTGTAGAAGAATGAAGAGTTTAGGTGGGATCAATGAGGAGACTTGAGATGACTGCAAGCAAGGATTGCTGAGTCGAATTGTGTACTCCGCTGAGAGGCAGGCAGCCCGTAGACCACAGCGCTAAGACCTTTGCCGGATTGTGTGCTGCCCGGTTGATCTAGCGCCCATGTCCATAGGGGATTATGGCATTAGCGGAGGAAACAGAAGGCCGGCAAAGGTTCATCGCGCTACTACATTGCGGGCCTAGTTGTCAAAGATCACTGCAACTCGTGGACGGGTCGGAATTGCTGCTCTACTGCTGATGGATGACTAGATAAGCGCGCCCCGCAGCCATTTGCCGATCTTGCTCGTGAGCCAGGAGATCGCGCTGCCGATGATCCAGGCTCTCATGATGCCGCCCCTTCAAGCCTCAGCTTGTAGATCACCTCGTTATAG
>JADMIO012757370.1_pt1 | contig 66731 bp, 73 predicted proteins | sample 8958161 | NCBI WGS metagenome assembly JADMIO01 (sample SAMN16585339, study PRJNA669376) | soil metagenome | isolation source: Crop rotation soil | place: USA: Cullars Rotation, Alabama | collected 2011 | reverse complement strand
GGCCGCGACTTCAAGTCACGTGAATTCCAAGCTTCGGATCCCACTGTGCTGGAAAGGTCACCGACTCGCGTACTTCGAATGCGCTAGTCGACAGGACCTACAAGACTTCAGAACTCAGCGAGCACTACGGCGCCGACGAGCAGATGGCCGCCGATATCCTCAAGCATCTGCATGAGGGCGCGGCGCTTCCGGTGTCGGTGGTCGATGCGCTCGAAGCGGGCCTTCTCGCGCTGACGATGGACCAGGCGCGCCGCGAGCGGCGTGTCATCGACATGACACCGCTCTGGCGGCAATTCGATGCGGCGCTCGGGCGCGCTGCGGCGGCGGCGTAGGGGCCGCGATGACCAGCACCCGGAGTGCATCGCTGTTTGCTCTCGCCCTGCTGGCTCCGGCGCTAATCTATATCCTCGTCATTGTTGCTTACCCGCTGGTCGATACGTTCAATCTAAGCTTCACCAATGCCGGGCTTAAGCAAGGCTACAGCTGGGTCGGCTTTGCCAACTACAACAAAATCTTCGGCGCGACGTTCGGCTCGGTGATCGTCCGCACCTTCGTGTGGACCTTCTTTTCGGTCGCCATCAAGATGACGATCGGCACTATCGGCGCGGTACTGCTCAACGCTGCCGTGCCGGGCCAGGCGCTTTTCCGCGTGCTGACGCTCCCGCCGTGGATCGTGCCGATGGCGATTGGCATTTTCATGTGGGGCTGGATGTACAACGGCCAGTTTGGGATGATCTCCGGCATCCTCCAGAATGTGGGCGCGCTCGATCGGCCCTTTGCGTGGCTCGCTTATGGCGAGACGGCCTTCTGGGCGACCATCGCAACAGATGTCTGGATCGGCGTGCCTGCCGTAACGATTTATCTGCTCGCCGCGATCCAATCGATCCCAAAGGACCTCTACGAAGCCGCATGGACCGACGGGGCTGGGCGTTTGTACCGCTTCCGCCGCATCACGCTGCCGATGATCGTGCCGGCGATGATCACCATGTCGATGCTTTCGCTGATCGCGACATTCAACTCGTTCGACATCATCTGGATCCTGACGCAGGGCGGTCCGAACGATCAGACGACGACGATGATCATAGACACCTACAAGACCGCGATCGGCTCGTACAAATATGGCGAGGGCGCCGCGCGTGCGGTGCTGATCTGCCTGTTCCTTTCGGTGTTCTGCTTCTTCTACTTCCGAGTCACCTCGCGCTTTTCACAGGGGGAAGCGAAGTGAGCAACCGTCCCCTCATCGACCGCTACACCTGGTACGAGAAGACCGCGATCTATGCGGGTCTCACGATCTTCCTGTTGTTCGTGCTGTCGCCCTTCATCGAGGGCTTCCTCGTTTCGCTGAAACCTCTCGATCACCTGTTCTCGTCGCCCTACCGTTTCTGGCCCGATGACGGCTCATTCACGGCCTATGTGACGGCCTGGCAAAACGTGCCACTGCTCGGCCGCTACATCCTCAACTCGCTGTTCATTTCGACCGTCGCAACGATCGTCGTACTGATCCTGGTGGTCCCTGCCGGTTACGCCTTCGCACGTTTCCCATTCAAGGGACGCGGTGCGCTGCTAGGGGCGTTCCTTGCCGTCAACATGTTCTCGGGCGCGGTGCTGCTTATCCCGCTCTACCGGCTGATGCGGTCGTTCGGCCTGCTCAATTCCTATTTCGCGATGATCGTGCCGGGTGTGGCATTCCTCATTCCGACGGCGATCTGGCTCTTGCGCACCTACATGATGCGTATTCCGCGCGAGCTGGACGAGGCGGCATGGGTGGATGGCGCGTCGCGTCTCTACACTCTGCGCCGCGTTATCCTGCCGTTGGCGATGCCTGGGATCGTGGTCGTCGCGATCTCGACCTTCATCGGCGCCTACGCGCAGCAGTTCATCTTCGCCCTGACGTTCAATTCCAAATCAGAGTTCATGCCGCTCGCAGTGGGCCTCTTCGCCTTCTTCGGCAAGGAGCGCGTGGTGTGGAACGAACTGATGGCGGCAAGCTTCGTCGGCATCCTGCCGGTGATGATCGTCTTTGTATTCCTACAACGCTATCTCGTCGCCGGAATGACCGCCGGCGCCGTGAAGACGTGATCCCGACCTGCAAAGGAAGGGCAAATGGTCAACAAGGGAGACCTGAACTATGACGATGCATACTAAACTGGTGGGAGGCGCAATCATTGCGCTGCTCGCCGCAACCACGGGGTCCTATGCTCAGGACAAGACCGTGGCGATGATCCAATGCGGCGACACCATCGCCGAAACCTATCCCGACCTGATCAAGGCGTGGGAAGGCAAGAACCCCGGCTACAAGGTCGAAGTCGAAATGGTCGGCTGGGCCCAGTGCCAGGACAAGGTGACAACGCTCGCCGCCGCGGGCACGCCGGTAGCGCTTGCCTATGTCGGTTCGCGTACGCTCAAGCAGTTCGCCGACAGCGATCTGATCGTTCCCATCGCCTACACCGATGCGGAGAAGGCCGCCTACTATCCGCACATCATGGATACGGTGACCTTCAACGGTCAGCAGTGGGGCATTCCCACCGCGTTCTCGACCAAGGCGCTGTTCTGGAACAAGGATATTTTCAAGCAGGCCGGGCTCGACCCCGAGAAGCCGCCGACCACCTGGGCTGAGCTCCTCGCCGACGCCAAGACCATCAAGGACAAGACGGGCATCGCGGGTTACGGCCTCCCGGCCAAGACCATGGACAACACGATGCACCAGTTCCTGCACTATACGTACACGAACAATGGCTCGGTGATCGACGCGGATGGCAACATCACGCTCGACAGTCCCGAGAATCTCGCCGCGCTCGAGTTCATCAAGTCGCTCGTGCCGGTTTCCGAAGACGGTCCGTCGGCCTACGACCAGGACGACATGATCAAGATCTTCTCCGACGGCAAGGTCGGGATGATCGAAGGCGGGCCGTGGATTCGCGTCCAAGCGCCCAAGACCATCAACTGGGGCGTTGCTCCGCTCCCGGTTGGTCCGTCGGGCAAGGGCCCGGGTACGCTGCTGATCACAGACTCAATGGCGATCTTCAAGGGCACCGGCGTCGAGGCACAGGCAACCGACCTCGCCAAGTGGCTCACCAACCCCGAGAACCAGTTCACCTATGAGAAAACGCACGGCCTCACGCCGCTCCGTCCGGTGGCTGGCGTCAACGATCTCGTCGCGCAGGACGCAAGCTGGAAGCCGTTCCTCGACGGCATCGCGTTCGGTGGTCCGGAGCCGCTCTTCCTCGACTACAAGGGCCTCCAGAACTCGATGATCGAAATGGTCCAGTCCGTCGTTACCGGCGCGGCTGAGCCGAAGGCTGCCCTTTCGAAGGCAGCCACAGACATCGCCGCATTTAAGTAACCTCCCCGAGCCTGGCCGTCGCAGCGCGAGCTGCGGCGGCTTTTCTTTTTCAATGCACGGCGATCGCGGCTAGACTGCCGCGAGGACCTTCAGGGGGCAGCCCTTTTCATGACGCAACTGAGCCTTAGGGGCCTCGAGAAGTCGTTTGCGACGGCCCGCATTATCAAGGGCATCGATCTCGACGTCGCCGACGGCGAGTTTGTGGTGTTTGTCGGGCCTTCGGGTTGCGGCAAATCAACTCTGCTGCGGATGATTGCTGGGCTCGAAGAAGTGACGGCCGGCGAGATCGTGATTGGCGGCAACGTCGTTAACGAGCTGCCGCCGGTCAGGCGCGGGATTGCGATGGTGTTCCAGTCCTATGCGCTCTACCCGCATATGACCGTATTCGAGAATATTGCCTTTCCGCTCCGGGTCGAGCGCCTGCCGAACCCGGAGGTTAAGGAGCGCGTCGAGCGCGCTGCGCGTGTGCTGCAGCTTGACGCAAGACTTGAGCAGCGACCCGGCACATTGTCGGGCGGCCAACGCCAGCGAGTCGCGATCGGCCGCGCCATCGTACGCGAGCCGGGCATCTTTCTTTTCGACGAGCCGCTGTCCAACCTCGATGCAGCACTCCGCGCCGAAATGCGCATCGAGCTGATGGGGCTTCACAAGAAGCTCGGCTCGACTATGATCTATGTGACGCACGACCAGGTCGAAGCCATGACGATGGCCGATAAGATCGTCGTGATGAATGCGGGCGTCATCGAGCAAGTGGGGTCGCCGCTCGAACTCTACCACCACCCCGACAATCGCTTTGTTGCCGGCTTCATCGGCAGCCCTCCGATGAACTTCATTGCCGGGACCTGTTCCGCCGACGCAGGCGGCAATATCACCGTCGACCTTCCCGGGCTCGGTACGCTGAGCGTGTCCCGCAAGGCGAGCGGGTATGCGGGCAAGTCGGTGACTCTTGGCGTACGGCCGGAACACCTGGCCATCGGCAAGGGCGACTTCAACCTCACTGTCACACCGCGCATTGTCGAGCATCTAGGTATCCACACGGTGATTTATGCGGGGATGCCGGGCGGCGAGAACCTCATCGCACTGTTCGAAGGCGACACTGATGTCCATGAGGGCCGGTCGTTCGAGATTAGCTTCCCGCTTTTGGCGGTGCATTTGTTCGATGCCAACGGTGTCGCGATCTACTAGCGTATCGGTCCTGCGCAGCGATGACACTCAATCTCACGACGCAATGGAAGCCGGCAGACGAGGGCGCGCCTCCTGAGTATCGCGTCACGCTCCGCAACGAAGGCGATGCGCCTCTGACTGGTTTCACGCTGGGCTTCACCGGCCCGGGCCGCATCGACGCTGCCGCGGAAATCGAGGGTGGACGACTGGTGTCGCGCCTCTCGAACCACACCCTGATAGCGCCTGCCGATGGCTTCGTGCTTCATCCGCGTGAGGAGTGGGAGATCGTCTTCCACAAGTTGTCGTTCCCGTTGCGCCATTGGAGTGACGGCGCGACCTCTGCCTATCTTGCGAAGTCCGACGGTACGATTGTTTCGGTCAGAACGACACCGACCCGGGCTGTCGGCAGCAACGCTCCCCTGCGAAAGGGCGCGGCCCGACAGCCGATGCCTTCAAAAGCACCAGCGAGCGTTTCGATCATTCCGTGGCCGAAATCCGTGAAGGTGAATGGCGCTCGACAGGTGCCCGCCGGTTTGACTTTGTCGGCCCAGGGCGACATCGCAACTGCTGCGGCCGCCGCATTCACCTCGCTCGTCGTTGCGTTGTTTCCGCTGGAGGCAATTTTCCGGCCCGCGTCCGAAGCCGGCATGCCTGTGAAACTTTCAACGCGAAATGGTTTTGCGGACGAGGCCTATGAGGTCAACTTTGGCGAAGATGCGGTCGAAGTTGTCGCGGCGACCCATGCGGGCCTGCTGTACGGACTGATTACGCTTGCGCAGATTCTCCGTGGAGCCAAGCAATATCCCGATCGGCTCACATTCCCGAGTGGTGGAACGATCACCGACGAACCGGGGCTCAAATGGCGGGGTACGCATCTCGATGTGGCACGGCAGTTCTATTCGAGCGCCGAGGTGAAGCGACTGCTGCAGCTCATCGCCTGGAACAAGATGAACCGGTTCCACTGGCATCTGAGCGAGGACGAGGCGTGGCGCGTCGAGATCGATGCCTATCCCGAGTTGACCCGCGTCGGGGCTTGGCGCGGTCACGGTATGGCGTTGCCGCCGCTGCTTGGAACGGGACCGCATCCCACCGGCGGCTACTATTCGAAGCAAGCCATCGGCGAGATTGTTGCACTCGGTGAGCAGCTCGGCATCACCATCGTGCCCGAGATCGACATGCCGGGGCATTGCTTCGCAGCCTTGCAATCGCTGCCGCAGCTCCGCGATCCGGGCGAGACTGGTGAGTATCAGTCGGTACAGGGCTTTCCAAACAACGCGCTGAACCCGGCGTTCGAGCCGGTCTATCGCTTCGTCGAAACCGTCATCGACGAAATGCTGGAGATGTTCCCGGGCGAGATTTTCCATCTGGGTGCCGATGAAGTGCCGCTCGGTGCGTGGTCGGGTTCGCCGCTGGCACTCGATTTGCTTGAGCGGCTTGCCGGCAAGGACGCAGCGGATAAGCATCGAAAGCGTTCCAACACCATCACCAATCATGACGGCGCCGACGACATCGGCGGCTCTGGTACGGCGATACTGCAGTCGCACTTCATCGGCCGCGTGCATCGCATCATCGCGAGCAAGGGCGCGATCACCGGTGGATGGGAAGAAGCGGCGCATGGCAACGTCATCGACAAGGCGACGAGCTATCTCGTCGGCTGGCGTAACGTCGAGATCAACGCGGCGCTGGCGGAGCGCGGCTACGACATCGTGGTTTCGCCGGGGCAGCGCTATTATCTCGACATGGCCAATGGACTCAGCTGGTCCGAGCCGGGAGCCGGCTGGGCGGGTTGGTCTGGACCGGAAGAGACGTATCGCTTCGAGCCACGCGAAGGCTGGAGTCCGGCACAACTCAGGCACCTGTTGGGTGTTCAATCCTGCATCTGGTCGGAGCCGATGACGGATCGTGCCGTGTTTGACCGGCTTGTGTTCCCGCGCATATCGGCAGTTGCCGAGACCGGCTGGACAGCGCCCGAGCGCAAATCATGGGAACGCTTCAGCGCGTTCTCGGGACTGATGCCCATCATGTACGGGCATTGGGCCGACGAGGACTAGCCGAACGGATTGTCGACGATCGGCCAGATGTTGCGTGGCGCGTGGCGATAGTCGGTGACCTTGGGATTATTGGGGTAGGGCTGACCAGCTGCGCAGTAGACGAGCTCGGACGCGATGCGTGAGAACGACGCGTAAAAATGGTTGGTCGATTTGATCAGCAGGATGCGCTTCCGGCTCGGATCGATGCCCAATGCCGAAAACAGGCTCGGGTCGAAACTCTGGGCGCGCGTCGAATTGAGAATGACGTCGAACTCGCCGAAGCGAACAAGGGCTGCATCGCCGAACGGCACGATGCTGTCGCCGAACTTCATCTCGGCATTGCGCACGAGCCTGACGACCTTGACGCGCGCGTCGATCGGCTCCCCGGTCAAGCGCGCCGATTTGGCACCGAAGCGCAGGGCGATCTCGGCGCCCTCGCCTGCGGCGAAACTGATCTGCACCGCAATGGGGTCCCAAATGGTGCCAACCGCAACATCGGTCGCGCCCTGGGCCATCAACTCGGCGAGCAGTATTGTCGCGTCGCCGGCCGTCCCGCCGCCAGGATTGTCCCAGACATCGGCAACCACGACCGGTCCCGTTGGTGCTGCAAGCGCCTTCGCCACGGCCATCTTCGGATCGAGCTGTGGGACCATGAAGGTGCCACGCATGACGAAGAGTTCGCGACCGAGATTCTCGGCAAGGGCAGCCCCCTTGGTCGAATCGTTGTCGGTCACGACGAAGACCTTGGTTCCCATCTCGGGAACGTCGCCGGCCATGAAGCCGTGGATAACGGAGACAGAGAGAATGTCCGGATCGGATTTCTCGAGCGCCATCATTCGATCGACAAAGCCGCGCATCGGCTCTTTCGAAGTTGGGAACACGTCGATCATGCGGCAGTCGAAGACCGACATTGCAGGTTTAATCTCACCGCGGAGGGCTCGCAAAGCGATGGCCCAAAGGTCGCGCGCACGATCGACGAAATCGGTGTGCGGGAATTCCTTGAAGGCGACGAAGAAGTCCGCAGCGGCGACTCGTTTAGCCGTGAGATGACTGTGCGGATCGAGTTCAGCGCACACCAGAACATCGGGGCCGACGATGTCTCGAATGCGGGACAGAAAATCGCCCTCGGGATCGAGATAGCCGTCAGCGACCATCGCCCCGTGAAGCCCGAGCACGATTCCGTCGATCGGCAATGCGGCCCGAAGCTGGTCGATGATTTCGTCGCGCAGACTCTCATAAGCGACGCGGTTCATGGGGCCGGCAGGATCGGCCCAGGCGGCCGTCCCTTCGACCAGCGTGAAGCCTTCCTTAGCCGCGAGTTCGCGCCCGACCGTGATGGGCGCGGTGCAGAGCGTCGGCGTGGCGGGATGCTGACCGGGAGGGGCATAGAGCGACGCTTCGAAAGCGGTCCGGTCGATCCAGATCGGGGCAAAGGTGTTGGTTTCGGTGGCGAGGGCCGCCGTGAAGATGCGCATGGTCATCCAACGATTTGGATGGCAAAACCTAACACGGCGAGGTCCTCAAGCTCACGTAAATTCCTGCTATGGTGATGCAATGAAGAGCGTACCTTCCGTGGAGCACCATCTGCCATGAGCGCTTTGTCGTCGTTCCGTCTCGACGGGAAACACGTGCTTGTAACAGGCGTGGGTGGTGGCATCGGCCGCGCCCTAGTCACAGCATTCCGGGACGCGGGCGCCACGGTCTGGGGCGCCGATCGAAATGAAGCGGCGGTCGAAGGCCTTGGTCTGGCAGAGATGCTGTTTGCCGACTTCGCGGATGTGCATGCCACGCAAAAGGCGACAGACGACTTCATCGGACGGGTCGGCGTTCCAGACATTGTGATTTCCAACGCGGGGTACACGCGGGCCGAGACGTTGGATGATCTCGATATCGATGTCTGGCAGTCCGAACTGACGATCAATCTCAATGCTGCCTTTGCGCTCACGGCACCTCTAGTGGACCGCATGGCTGAGCGCGGATCGGGAAGCCTCGTTTTCATTTCGTCGGTGAATGGGCTGACGCACTACGGCAATCCCGCTTACTCGGCAGCAAAGGCCGGTCTTATTGCCTATGCGAAGGCGATTGCCGTCGAGCGCGGTCCTCGCGGCGTGCGTGCCAATGTAATCTGCCCTGGCTCGGTGCGGACCCCGGCATGGGATCATCGGCTTGCCGCCGATCCGACGCTGCTGAAGAAGGTGCTGCCTCACTATCCGCTCGGCAGACTCGTCTCACCCGAGCAAGTCGCGCAGACCACTGTCTTTCTCGCATCGCCTGCATCGGGCGGAATCACTGGTGCGGTCATCCCAGTGGACGCGGGGCTGACCGCGGGCAATCTGCGGTTCGTCGACGATGTGCTGAGGGGCTAGCGGCCAAGCTCGACGAGAGCATCGCGCAGGCAGCCGCCTGTCCTTGCGAGCAGCGCCTCTGCATCTGCCAGACTGCTTGCTCCAGCGCAGAGCAGTGAGGCCAGCTTCGGATGACCTTCGCTGACGCGTAGCGCCTCCGCCGCCATGTCACGCGACGCGCCCGTTATGGCCATGACCATGCGTTCGGCACGCGCCCGCAGTTTCGCGTTATCGGCAACCAAATTGACCATGTGATTGTCGTGGACGTGGCCGAGGCGAACGCCGATCAAGGTGGAAATGAGGTTCAGCGTCGCCTTCTGCGCCGTCCCCGCACCCAAACGTGTTGAGCCGGAGATCACCTCGGGCTCAGCCGGAAGCAGGATCGCCACGTCGGCGGCCGAGAAGAGCGCAGCGTTGCTGTTGCTCGCAATGGCGATGGTGGCTGCGCCTCTCGCCTTTGCTTCGCTCAGTCCGGCAACGGTGTATGGCGTCGAGCCGCTGGCCGAAATGGCGATGACGCAGTCGCCAGGTCCGACCGCAGCCGCGGCGACGTCCGTGCGAGCAAGCCGGCCATCGTCTTCGTAGGGTCCGGTCAGGTTCTCGGTGATGGTGTGGCCGCCTGCAAAAATCAGTCCGATCCGGTCGCGCGCGACGCCATAGGTCTGGGGAATTTCAAGAGCGTCGGCGAGAGCCTGTAGAGCCGGGCTGCCCGCCCCCAGATAGACGAGCCGGCCTTCTCCTGTGAGTGCGGCAACGGCCAACTGTGCAGCGGCCGCAATCTCAGATAAGGCTCCGGCGACGGAATCGACGCCCCGCCGCTGGCCTTCGAGCAAGGCGGAAAGGATCGCCGCGTCGGTCCAGGTATCGAGTCCCGCGTAGCGTTTTTCTGCGAGTTCAGTCGAAGGTGTTTCGGGCGTCATGCTGCCGATGGTGCCACAAGTTGGGCCACCGGAATTGGGTGGCTGAGCGCCAGAGGTAATGCCAAAAGGTGCCATGCGTCTATAGCCGATGCTCGACTCAGGTCAGCGGAAAAGCCTTGTAGGATCGGGCGCGAGACCCTGAGAGTGGAAAAATTCTACCCGCCGCCCAAAGTTTCCGTTTTGCCATTGGTCTTTTATTGGTATTATAGCCAGCAAGAACGGGAGGTCAGTCCATGTCCGACGTCCAGCGAGCCCTGTTTGGCGATGGCGCGGTCGTGCTTCAGCCAGGCGGACCACTTTACCTTCAGCTGAAGCGATGGATCGAAGGAGCGGTGGCGAACGGCGAGATCAGGCCGGGAGATGCCCTTCCCTCGGAGCGTGATCTTGCGATCAAGGTGGACGTCTCTCGGGTCACTGTTCGTAAGGCCGTACAGCATCTCGTCGACGACGGGGTTCTCATTCGCCGCCACGGCTCGGGTACGTTCGTCGCGCCGCAAGCCGGACGGGTGGAGCAATCGCTTTCGCAGCTCACGTCCTTCGCCGAGGATATGGCGCGACGCGGCAAAGAGGTCAGCTCCGAGTGGCTCGACAGGGGCCTGTATGCTGCATCGCCCGAGGAAATGGTGACACTGGGGCTTTCGGCAAGCGACAGCGTCGCCCGAGTGTGGCGGCTTCGTCTTTCAAAGGGTGTTCCCATCGCCATCGAAAGGGCTGGGCTTCCCGCTTCCATTCTTCCCGATCCGCAGACGATTGGTACCTCGCTCTATGCCCACCTTGAGAAGAGTGGCAACCGGCCCGTGCGGGCGATCCAACGCATTCGCGCCGCAAATCTTGGGGAGGAAGATGCAGCACTACTCGATGTACCGACCGGAGCGGCCAGTCTCAACATCGAGCGCATTTCCTACCTCCCGTCGGGACGCGTCGTAGAATTCACGCGCTCGATCTATCGCGGCGATACCTATGATTTCGTGGCTGAGCTGCGCCTCGGAGATGCGCGCAAGTGACGCCAGGCGTCAGCCATATGCGTCTCGAAATCGAGGAGATACCCCACGCCGTTGGTCGCCTCCTCAGTACTTCCGGTAGAGAGCTTGCCGAGACTGGTGCGGCCTTCGCCGCATTGAACCCGCCTGTCGTCGTCACGATCGCCCGCGGTTCATCGGACCATGCAGCATCGTTTCTCAAATATGCGATTGAGCTGACCGCAGGCGTGCCGGTCGCCTCGATCGGTCCTTCGATCATGTCCGTCTACGGCCGAGAGCTCAAACTTCAGGGTGCGGCCGCCATTGCGATCTCTCAATCGGGCAAGAGCCCCGACATAGTTGCCATGACGGCGTCGGCCCGGCGCAGCGGGGCGTTCGCCGTTGCCCTAACCAACACCGGAGGTTCGCCGCTTTCGGAGGCCGCCGGACACGAAATCCTGCTGCGGGCAGGAGTCGAGCAAAGCGTCGCCGCAACCAAGAGCTTTGTGAGCTCGGTCGTCGCGGGTCTTGCTCTGCTTGGGTACTGGCGCTCCGACGCGACGCTTCTGGATGCCTTGCATCAATTGCCGAAGATACTCTCAAAGGCAATCGCACTGGACTGGAGCGAGTTGATGGCCGGCCTAAAGGGCCGTGACTCACTGTTCGTGCTGGGCCGCGGTCCAGCCCTCGCGATCGCAGAAGAAGCGGCGCTCAAGTTCAAGGAGACCTGCGGCATCCACGCGGAACCGTACAGCGCTGCCGAGGTCCTGCATGGACCCGCCCGCGTCGTGGAAAACGGTTTCCCGATCCTTGCTCTCGCGGCGCGGGATGCCGGCGAAGCGAGCGTAGCAGAGATCGCCGATCGCCTGTCGCAACAGGGCGCGTGCGCTTTCGCCACGACGGATCGGGTCAAACGCGCGCGAGCCTTGCCGTTCGTCGCTTCCGGACACCCCCTTACCGATGCGCTCACGCTCATCGTGACGTTCTATAGCTTCGTCGAACGGCTCTCGCGTCATCGTGGCTTCGATCCCGACCATCCTCCGCATTTGCGGAAGGTCACGGAGACGACATGAACCGTATTGCCTACAGCGGAGCGCGCATTTTCGATGGCGAACTCTGGTGGGAGAGGTCGGCCCTTGTCGTGGCGGACGGGAAGGTCGAGCAGATCATCGCCGCAGATTCGCCCACCGATGCGAGGCGTGTTCCGCTCGGCGGCGGCATCCTCGCGCCGGGCTTCGTCGATCTCCAGGTCAACGGCGCAGGCGGCGCCCAGTTCAATCTTGATCCGAGCCTCTCCTCGATAGAAACCATATGCGCCACCGTGGCGCAGTTTGGGACGACCGCATGCCTCCCGACCTTCATCACGGATACGCGCGAGCAGAGCCGCAAAGCCGTTGAAGCGGGCGTTGCCGCGAGGAAGGAAAACGTTCCCGGATTTCTCGGACTTCATCTTGAGGGGCCGCACCTCAGCATCGCGCGCAAGGGCGCGCACGATCCCGCGCTGATTCGGCCGATGACGGACGCAGACCTGGTGGCGCTGGTCGAGGCGCGCGCAGCGATCCCTCAATTGCTCGTGACGGTAGCGCCAGAGGCTGTTTCACCCAATCAGATCGCGCGTCTCACCGAGGGCGGAATCGTCGTCAGTATTGGCCACTCGGATGCAAGTTACGCGGTGGTTCGTGCAGCCGCCGACGCCGGCGCGCGGATGGTCACTCATTTGTTCAACGCGCAAAGCCAACTCGGAAATCGCGAGCCTGGCGTTGTCGGTGCGGCGCTCGACCTCGGTTCGTTGTCTGCGGGTCTAATCGCTGACGGCGTTCACGTCGACGCAGCTTCAATCGGTATTGCGCTCCGTTCGAAGCGCGGCCCCGGCCACATCTTTCTGGTGACCGACGCCATGTCGGTGATGGGTATGGACGTGACGCGCTTTGAGCTCACCGGCCGGGAAGTCTTCCGCAAGGGGGGCGCGCTCCGACTATCCGACGGAACGCTTGCGGGCGCGGACCTCACGATGATCGATGCGGTTGCCTATGTGCATCGCACGCTCGGCCTGCCGCTGGATCAGGCGCTCAACATGGCCTCGCGCTACCCGGCTGAAGCGCTGGGTGTGGCCGATCGCGGTCGCTTGGTTCGCGGCGCACGTGCCGATCTCGTCCACCTCAATGACGATCTCACCGTCGAGCACACCTTTGTCGGCGGTGACGTGGCCTATTCGCGAACGGCTTAGCCGTTGACCTCGCCAGGGCGACTACCGGGCGACACCTTGCCAAGTCAGATGCGATCGCTAACGCTAGACTCCGGAAGGAGACCGTCCTTGAACGAAGCAATTTCGACGCGCAAGCGCGTGGGGTCGACGACCCTCGAACTGCCGGCCTTCGGGCTTGGAACGGGACCTCTGGGAGATCTTTACGCCAGGGTGCCAGAGGCGGATTCCGATGCAACGCTGGATGCCGCATGGAACGCAGGCGTGCGCTATTTCGATACCGCACCGTGGTACGGGCGCGGCCTCAGCGAGCATCGGCTCGGCGGGTACCTTCGCACCAAAGTGCGCGAAACGTTTCAGATCACGACCAAGGTTGGCCGCCAGCTTGCGAGACCCGCCGATCCAAGCACGTTCGATCGGTCGCCCTGGGTCGGCGGGCTCAATTTCGAGGTGGTGTGGGACTATTCTTATGATGGGATCATGCGCTCTTACGCCCAGGCGTTGCAGCGCCTCGCACTCGATACGGTGGACGCGCTGGTGATCCACGACCTCGACGCGCAATATCATCCTGACCCGGCTCTGTTCGCGGCACGACAGAAAGACCTGCGTGAAAGCGGCATCAGGGCACTTGAAGAGCTGAAGCGAAGCGGCGACATCAAGGCGTTCGGCATGGGCATCAACAGCGATGCCGCGCTCGAAGAGGGCGCGGCTCAGGTCCCGCTCGATTTCTGCGTCGTCGCCATGCCCTACACGCTGCTCGACCAGAAGAGTCTCAACCGGGGCATGGCGGCGCTGCAGAAGCGCGGCATATCGGCGATCATCGGTGCGCCATTTGCTTCGGGCATCCTGGCGACCGGCTCATCGAGCGCCAATCACTACAACTACTCCAAGGCTCCAGTGGCCGTGCAAGATAAGGTGCGCGGCATCGAGGCAGTATGCCGGGCGCATGGGGTGGCGCTTCCTGCGGCCGCGCTGCAGTTTGTGCTCGCCCATCCCATCGTCGTTTCGGTCATCCCGGGCGCGGCGAGGCCAAACGAGGTGACGGAGAACGTCGCCTCACTCAATTCCCGCATTCCGGCGGCATTCTGGTCGGACCTCAAATCCGCCGGGCTGATCGAGACGGATGCACCGGTGCCGCGCCACTAGACGCAAGCGCTCGCGTCGGGCTTGTCCGACGTGACGATGCGGGTCTAATCACTGTCCCGTCGAACGATTGAGTAAGCCGAGCCATGAACCGCTACGATTTCGAGAACCGCGTCGCCATCGTCACGGGTGCCGGTCAGGGCATCGGCCTGACGGTCGCCGAGCGTCTGCTCGACAGCGGCGCCTCGGTCTCGATCTGGGAGCTCGATCAGAAGCTCCTCGACGCCGCGCAGACCAGGTTTGGAAAGACTGGGCGCCTGCAGACTTTGCTCGCCGACATCAGCGAGCTCGATTCCGTCGAGGATGCGACGAAGGGCGTCGTCGATCGCTTCGGCAAAATCGATGTGCTTATCAACAACGCGGCGATCGTCGGCCCAAACGCCAATACGTGGGAGTATCCGCCGGAAGCCTTCGAGCAAGTGGTCAAGGTTGGGCTGATCGGAACATTCTTCGTGTGCCGCACAGTCGTGCCGCACATGATCGCGAAAGGCTACGGCCGCATCGTCAATCTGGCCTCAGTGGCAGGCAAGGAAGGCAACCCGGGCGCACCGGCCTATTCGTCGACCAAAGCCGGGGTCATTGCGCTGACCAAGTCGCTGGGCAAGGAACTAGCCAAGCACAATATCGGCGTCAATTGTGTGACGCCTGCCGTTGCCAAGACGACGATGTCGATGAGTCAGGATCCCGAATTCCTCAAGATGATCCTGAGCAAGATTCCGCGCGGTCGCATGCTCGAGCTTTCCGAAGCTGCGTCGATGATCTGCTGGCTTGCGACGGAAGAGAATTCGTTCACGACCGGTGCTGTGTTCGATCTCTCGGGCGGTCGGGCGACCTACTAGGCTGCTTCTGCCAGCGAAGCGGGTTCGGCGACGGCATATCGGTCGGCCGGCACGAGATGCTTGAGCTCGAACAGGAAAGTGTCGCGGCCGGTCAGATCGGTAAAACGGAACGTCGCGCGATGACCTTGCGCACGCCATTTGCCGTCTGACGCACCCGCGATCGCCCCGCGCTTGCCGAGGCGCTCGCTGTAGAAGGCGAGGGCTCGCAGGCAGTGCAATAGGGCAGGGCTGTCGCCTGTCTCGATCGTCACGTCATAGGAAGTCTGCATTGCCCATGCTCCATGCGGATCGGGCGAGCATGCGGCAGGCAACTGAAATCCAAGTTAGCCGGAATGGCTAACGGAGTGCTGACGAGACTGAACGGGGAACTACCGGCGATGGTGGAGCTGAGGGGAATCGAACCCCTGACCTTATCATTGCGAACGATACGCTCTCCCAACTGAGCTACAGCCCCGTTCGCCGGCGAGGGGTTCTTATCCAAACTTGCCGTCGCGGCCTAGTGGTTTTTTGGCCTCAGGCGACGCCCTGTTCGATGAGGCTCCGCGCGGCTGCGACGGTGGCGTCCTCGGCCGAAATCAAGCGGTGTCCGATCATCGCTTCCGCTGCGCTCGAATCGGCGGTCTTCTTGATGCCGAGCTCGCCCATATTGCCGCGGGCTTCGGAGTCCAGGAACCCAAATATCCGGACCAGCCAATCGGGAGCTTCGACGCGCGGAAGCTTCGAGGCGCGGTCGGGCAGGGCAGGACGCAGGACGTTGGCAATTTCCATCAGCGACAGAGCGCCGGCGCCCATGGGAAAGCGTTTGCCCGCTGCGTCGGGTGCGGTCATGGCCTTCACATGCGCCTCGGCGACATCGCGAACATCTGTGATGAGCGAATAGAAGCGCGCCGTCATTGGCAGGCTGCCGTCGAACATCCGCTTCAAGAGCCCGATCGACGTACCGGGATCGTCGTCGAGCAGCGGCCCGAAGATCGTGCCGGGGTTAATGGAGACTAGGCTGTCGTGGCGGCCGGCGCCATCCATGATCGACCATGCTTCCTTTTCGGCGCGAACCTTGGACTCCGTATAGGCGGTGACGTCGCGAGCGCTGACGTCAGTCCAGTCCGACGCGGTGAAGGGTGCGGATCGCCTTGGATCGTGGCCGTACATGATTGCGGCCATCGAAGAGGTCAAGACGATGCGCTCGACTTTTGCATGTAGCGCCGCCTCGAGCGCCCGGCGCGTACCCTCGACCGCCGGACGGATCAATTCGTTGCGGTCCCTGGGTTGCTTGATCACGAAAGGCGAGGCCGTGTGCTGCAGGTAGCGGACGCCCGCCATGGCCGCGCCCCAGCCCTCATCGCCGAGAAGGTCGAGCGCCACGAAATCGAGCCGGGAAATGTCACCGCCCGCCCGGGCCAGTGTGGCCTGCACTTTTGCGGATCTGTCGAGGCTGCGAATGCTGCCGCGGACGGCATAGCCCGCTTTCAGCAGCGTAAGCGCAACATGGCCACCCAAAAACCCCGAGACTCCTGTCACCAAAACTGTGTCAGCCATCCGTCACCACCTATCTATTGAACGGATTGTATGGTATCCGTTCAATCCGTTCAATAGGCGACAGCGATGGTCACGATAGATAAGGTCGAGGCGGTGATCGAAGCAGCAGGGGGACTCTTCCTCAAGCACGGGCTGCGCGGCACCTCCATGGAGGCGATCGCCCGGGAAGCGGGCATCGCCAAGCCGACCCTTTACGCCTATTTCGCCGACAAAGAGGCCGTCTTTGGGCAGCTCGCGGATCGCCTGGTCGAGGACTGGCGTGTAGCGTTTCTCGACGGTCTGCGGAGCGAGGGGGACGCCGTTGCACGTATCGGAGCGGCGTTGACCAACAAGAACAAGGCCGTGATGCGCCTGCTCGGGAGTTCACCTCACGCCGAGGAGCTCTACGGCGAAGGCGACCGTAGCGCTGGGCCGGCGATCAGCCGTTTCGAAGCCGAGATTGCCGACGCTATCGAGCGTGAGTTGGTGCTGGCCGGTGCGGCTCGTTCCCGGCTTGTCGCCCAGGTTTTGCTGGCGTCGGCGACCGGGCTGATGCGGAAGGCCCAGTCCGCGGCCGAACTCGGGCCTGCGATCAGGCTGCTGACCGAACGTTTGGTGCGACCGGAGTTGCCTTCCAACACGGCCGGCTCCACACCGAGAGCCTGAAGGAGACCACCATGACCGCGGCCGTCGTCTACATCCTGTTTGCAATTTCAATCGGCAGCGCGCCGCCCGACTTCACCGCGCTAGCGACTTATGAATCGAAGGAAGCCTACGATGCTGCCGCGGCGCAGATTTCCGAAGCCATCGCGAAGGGCAGCGATGGCAAGGTTCTGCTCTGCGTAACGCCGGACTCGCTCAAGGAGTTGCTGAGGACCAACGGCATGGCCGGGGTCTAGGCGATCGACGCCTATTTCATCCGGTTGAATGCGTCGAGCGCGGCGATCTTATAGGCCTCGGCAAGCGTCGGATAGTTGAACGCATTCTCGACGAAGTAGTCGACTGTCCCGCCGAGGTTCAGCACCGCCTGGCCGATATGGATGAGCTCGGTTGCGCCTTCGCCGATAATGTGGACACCGAGCAGTTTGCGGCTGTCGAGATCGAACAGCATCTTCATCATGCCTGACTGCAGGCCCATAATGTGGCCGCGCGAGGTTTCACGGAAGCGGCCGATGCCGACTTCGAAATGAAGGCCTTTGGCGCGCACTTCCATTTCCGTGAGGCCGACCGTGGAAATCTCCGGCACGGCATAGATGCCATAAGGGAAGTATTCCGGCGCCGGCGGCATGGGTGCGCCAAAGGCGTGGCACGCGGCGATGCGGCCCTGCTCCATTGACGTTGAGGCGAGCGAGGGGAATCCGATCACATCGCCTGCCGCGTAGATATGCGGAACGGTCGTCTGGAAGGTCTTGCGATCGACATTGAGGCGACCGCGATCATCTGCCTTTATGCCCACGGTCTCGAGGCCGAGACCGGCAGTGGCGCCGATACGGCCCGCTGCGTAGAGCAGCATCTCGGTGCGAATCGTGCGGCCATCGGTGAGCGTCGAAACAGCGTAACCCTTGTCGTCGACCGCGACGCTTTCGACCTTAACCCCGATGCGCATCTGCATTCCGCGCTTGCGAAGGTCGTGCACGAACTCCTCGATGATCTCACGGTCGATGAACTCAAGGAATTGCTCACGCGGCTCGACCAGCGTCACCGGCACGTCGAGCGCCGAATAGATCGTTGCGTATTCGAGCCCGATGACGCCGGCGCCGACGACGGTCAATGACTTCGGCACTTTTGGGTCGGCGGCGATGTTGTCGCTGTCAAAGACGCTCGTGTCGTTAAATGGAATATGCGCGGGGCGGAACGGAGTGGTGCCGACCGCGATGACGACCTTGTCGGTCTCGAACTCGCTTTCGCCTTCCGGCGTAGTGACCCCAATCCTGTGAGGATCGAGGAAGCGCGCGCGGCCGGCAATGGTGCGCACATTGTTGCGCGCGAACTGATGCTCGAGCACGTCGATCTCGTGATCGAGCGTCATGCGGAGGCGGGCGCCGAGGTCCTTGCCTTCGATGTCCTTCTTGACGCGATAGGCGAGTCCGTAAAAGCCGCGTTCGCGCCAGCCGGACAGATTGAGCACCGTTTCGCGGAGTGTCTTCGAGGGGATCGTGCCGGTGTGGACCGACACCCCGCCGACTCTGAGACGGTTCTCGACCACGAGCACATCATTGCCGAGCTTGGCCGCCTGTATGGCGGCGCGGCGTCCGGCCGGCCCAGAGCCGACGACGATGAGATCGAACTTTTCCAACGACTGCCCCCAGGATCGCCCTATCGCGACACTAGCCGCGCTGCATGACTTTTCGATTAGCGCCGCGGGCAGGACCGCGCTGCTGCCAGGGGCACAATAGGTCCCTTGACTCCTAACTGACCAGTCAGTTATATAGCAACTGACCGACTGGTCAGATTGTGAGCAGTTTGAATGAATTTGCCAATTCAGAAACTTCCGAAGTTCCGCCGCCGCGCAGAGGCGCGTCCCGACGAGGTGCTGGACGCCGCCCTCGAGCTCATCCTCGAGAAGGGCTTTGCCGCCACCAAGGTCGAGGAGATCGCCGCACGGGCCGGGCTCAGCAAGGGCGCCGTCTACCTCTATTTCCCCTCCAAGGAGGCGGTCCTGGAGGGGATCGTCAAGCGCGCCATGATGCCGATTGCGCAGAGCGCGCTCGACATGGCGGCGAACTATGCGGGCGACCCGCGCACGGTCATCACAATGGTCATGAAGACGGTCGCGCATCGCATGACCGATCCTAAGCTGATCGCGATCCCCAAGCTGATGATGCGCGAGATGATCAATTTTCCGGACTTCGCCGCGATGTACCGGCGCGAAGTGCTGGATCGGGTCATCCCGATGGTGATGCAACTCATCAAGACCGGAATCGACGAGGGCTATTTGAGGCCGGTCGACCCCGAACTGACCATCCGCTCGCTGGTGGGTCCGATCATGCTGCACATCCTGCTCGATGAAGTGTTTTCCATCCGGCCCATCGGCGGCCTTGAGATCGAGAAGCTGATCGACAACCACCTGACCATTCTCTTCGACGGGCTGAGCGCGCCCAAGAGCGACAAGCGCTTCATGTCGGCATGAGCCGGCCAACCAAGCCGGGGGGCTCATTGGAAGGACTATGAAATGACCGCGTCAAACTTCACAAATCTCAGCCGGGCCGATGCCTTCGGACAGCGGCTCCTGCTCGCCAACGGGGTCATCCTCGGTGCCATCGCGTTGTTCGCATTTCTGAGCGATCTGGCCGGGGCGTTCCTCAATCTGGGCGGCTTCGCCTCCGTGCTCTATCAGAACGATGCCGCCGTCGGGATGGTCGAAGCGCATGGCCTCGCATTGATCGCTTCGGCGCTGCTCGTGTTCAACCATAGGGCCGATGGACCGTCGTTCAACTTCGCTGCCGCCGTGATCCACCTGCTCCTCGGCGGAGCAAATCTCTTGTTCTGGCCGCTCTACGCGGCACACGGCCTGCTCGTGATCGGCATCATCACGACGCTGATGCATGGTGCGTTCTTCGCGCTCGAACTGGGCGCCGCACTCTGGCGGAAGCCGGAGATTGCGACGGGACCGGGCGCAGTATTCCGCATCGCGGCGGGCATCACGATCGCGACGGGGGTAGCGCTTCACATCTCGCGGCTGCCACTCGGGCCCGAATACTTCCAGCAGAACGTGCTGACGCCGGTCGCTGACATGCTGTTCGCCGTGCCGATGACGATTGCGGGTGTCGCGGGTGCGCTGCTGTGGCGGCGGGCGTTGCTGACCCGGTTGTGGGAGAAGATCGCCTACGGGTTCGTGGTGCTGTTTTTCCTAGGCAGCATCATCATCCACGCCAAGACCGCGATCACCTGGGACACCTCCTACGTCAACGCGTTCCCTGCCTGGTATCCGATCGTTGCGTTCGTCTATCTGAGCCTGATCGGAATCTTCGCGGTGACGCGGCGATTCTCCCCCGCGAGGATGACATGAACGGGTTATTCGCCTGGGTGATGGGGATCGTGTCGGTGGTGCTGCCCGGCTTCGGCCAGCCGGCAGAGCCGGTGTGGAACGGCTATGTCGAGGCCGACTATGTGTATGTCGCGCCGAGCACAGCGGGCACGATCGAAGAGATTGCCGTGCATGAGGGCGACGTCGTCAGCAAGGGGCAACTCCTCTTCCGGCTGAGCTCCACTCAGCAACAGGCGCTGCTCGATGCCGCAAAGGCACGCGTCGATGCGGCGCAGGCCAATCTCGACAACCTTCAAACGGGTAGCCGCAGCGAGGAAGTCGACGTGATCCGTGCCTCGCTCGAGAAGGCAAAGGCCGACCAGGCACTGACGCAGCAGACCTTTACGCGCACGCAGCAATTGTTCGATCGGGGGCTCGCGCCGCAGGCGCAGCTCGACCAGGCGATGGCTGCGCTTACGGCTGCGCAGGCGCAGGTCACGCAGCTCGAAGCGCAGCTCAAGGTTGCCGAGCTTCCCGCGCGTGACGCGCAGCAGATCGGAGCTGAAGCCAATCTCGCAGCCGCTAAGGCCGATGCATCCCGTGCGCAGGCCGATCTCTCGGATCGCACGATCACGTCGCCACAGGACGGGCGGGTCGAGAAACTCTATTTCGACTCGGGTGAAACGGCTGCCGCCGGAACACCCGTCGTCTCGCTCAGCGAAGTCGGTGCGCTCAAGGTGAAGTTCTACGTCAACGAGGCGGATCGGCCGAATTTCGAGATGGGACAGATCCTGGCCGTCAGCTGCGACGGCTGCGCCTCGGGGCTCACGGCATCGATAGAGTATTTCTCGTCCGACCCACAATACACGCCGCCTATCATCTACTCGCGAGACGAGCGCAATCGGCTTGTGTTCCTTGTTGAGGCGACGATGGATGACCAGAACGGCATTCTTCCGGGCCAGCCCGTGAGCTTGAAGCGCGTTAAATGAGCGAGGATGCCGTCATCGACGTGAGGGGACTCACCAAGCGTTTCGGTGAACGGACGGTGGTCGACCATTTCGACATTCGTGTGCCTAAGGGCGCCATCTATGGGTTCCTTGGGCCGAACGGTTCGGGCAAGACGACGACGATCCGAATGCTTTGCGGCCTGCTGACGCCTGATGAAGGTGAGGGGACCTGTCTAGGACTCGATGTCCGGCGCGATGCAGCGCGCATCAAGGAAGAAGTCGGCTACATGACGCAGAAGTTCTCGTATTACGAGGACCTGACGATCCGCGAAAACCTGGACTTCGTAGCGCGCATGTACCGGCTCGATCGCGCCAAGCAGCGCGTCCAAAAAGCGCTGGAGGAGCTCGGCCTGGCTGATCGCCAGAAGCAATTGGCCGGTTCGCTCTCAGGCGGATGGAAACAGCGGCTGGCTCTTGCCGCTTGCCTGTTGCATGAGCCGCAATTGCTGCTTCTCGACGAGCCGACCGCGGGCGTTGACCCCAAAGCGCGACGCGACTTCTGGGACGAAATCCGCAGGCTGAGCGCCAAGGGCGTTACGGTGCTCGTCTCGACGCACTACATGGACGAGGCCGTCCAATGCGATTTCATCACCTACATCGCCTATGGCAAGAAGCTGATCGATGGGCCGTCGACCGACATCCCGCGCATGGTGGGGCTCGTAACCTATCGCGTCGAAGGACCGAACCTCGCGGCGCTCGAAGAGCGGCTGAAGCATGAACCGGGCGTCGAGCAGGTAGCTCGGTTTGGTGCTTCGCTTCACATCTCGGGACGCGACAACCGCAAGCTCGAAGATACTGTGGAGCGGCTGAGCGCCGAAGGCACGCATCGCTATACCCTCCAGATCGCCGGGCTCGAGGAGAGCTTCATCTATCTGATGGCCGGCGCACGCGACAATTTCTCCGAGGAGTCCCCGCCGGAGATCGCGGCATGAACATTCCATTCCTCAAGCATCCGCAAGCAGAGCCGGTCGTCGTACCGGAGATTGTTCCCGGCACCGCCCCGGTGGCGGAACCGCCTCCCGACTATCGCGATCGTGGTCACGCCAAAAAACGCGAGCACAATTTCTCGCTGCTTCGCTTCTTTGCGGTCCTCGCGAAAGAGTTCATCCAGATGCGGCGAGACCGCGTCACCTTCGGTATGATGATCGGACTGCCGATCGTTCAGCTGATGCTGTTCGGCTTTGCCATCAACGCGGATCCACGGCATCTGCCGACGCTGGTCGAGATCAATGACAATGGTCCGCTGAGCCGCGCGATCGTCTCGGCGATGGCGCAGTCGGGCTATTTTGATTTTCGCGGCCAGGTGGCGAGCGCGGCGGCGGGCGAAGAGGCTCTGCGGCGGGGAGAAGCCAATTTCGTGGTGGTGATCCCGCCGGACTTCGAACGCGACGTGGTCCGCGGACACAACCCCGAGGTCCTGGTTGCGGCGGATGCATCGGACCCATCGGCCGTCGGCGGTGCCGCCGGGGCCTTGCAGGGCATCATCAATGTGGCGGTGCGCGAGACACTGACGGGACCGCTGGCAAAGTCAGCGGGGACGCCTGCACCCTTCAGCGTCGCAGTTCATCGCGAGTACAACCCGGAAGGCCGCACCTCGACCAACATCGTGCCGGGGCTGCTTGCGATTATCCTCTCGATGACAATGGTGATGATCACCGCGGTTGCAATCGTGAAGGAGACTGAACGCGGCACGATGGAAATGCTGATCGCAACGCCGGTCCGGCCCTTTGAGGTGATGCTGGGCAAGATCCTGCCCTATGTAATCGTCGGCTACGTGCAGACCTTCGTGTTCCTCGGCGCGGCATCCGCCATCTTCCATGTGCCGTTCGATGGAAGCTGGTGGGCCTTCTTCATCGGCTTCAACTTGTTCATCATCGTCAATCTGGCGCTCGGCTTCCTCGTCTCCACGGTCGCTCGCAACCAGATGCAGGCGATGCAACTGAGCTTCTTTTCAATCCTGCCGTCGATCCTGCTTTCCGGCTTCATGTTCCCCTTCGCCGGCATGCCTGGCTGGGCGCAGTTCATCGGTTCCGCTGTGCCGGCCACCCATTTCCTGCGGATCGTTCGGGCCGTAATGCTGAAGGGCGGAGCCGTCCCCGATGTGGCTCACGAATATCTGGCACTGGGCGCGATTCTTGTCGTCATCTCGATCATCGCGATGCTGAGGTACCGGCAGACGCTGGACTAGGGCAAATGGCAGTCCCTTGACACCGGTCCCTCCTTCAAATACATGACACAGCATCGAATGACATAACATGCGAATGGGGATGATGATGAAGGTCCACATGATTGAAACCGGCGCGGTTCGGATCAAGACGGCACAGGTCGAGGCACGGCGGGCTCCGCCCTGGGCCATTGTCGATGTCCTAACCAGTCAGGAATGGAATGACTGGGTGCCGACCTATGCCTTTGCGATCGAGACCGAGCACGAGGGCGTGATCGTCGTCGACAGCGGGCAGGCGACACACCTTCTCGAAGAGGTCAGGCGTTCTGCGCACCCATTCCACCGGCTCGCTGCCAGCTTTCGCATCACGCCCGAACAGGAGATCGGGCCGCAGCTTCGCGCGTTGGGTGTTGGTCCGAAGGATGTGACCAAGGTGGTAATGACGCATCTCCACATCGATCATGACGCGGGTCTTGCGCATTTCCCCCACAGCGAGATTCTCGTCGCGCCGGGTGAGATTGCTCAGGCGAGCGGGCTCATGGGGCGGATAAGGGGTTACCTGCCGCAAAGGTGGCCGAGCTGGTTCGACCCAAGTGCCCTCACTCTCACAGACGGTGCTTTCGGGTCGTTTGGCTCCAGCAAGCGCCTGACTGGCGACGGGCGCATAATCGCGGTTGCGGCACCGGGCCATACCCCCGACCATGTGTCGGTCATTGTCGAGGCTGACGATGCTACGCTCTTCCTCGCTGGCGATACCTCCTACACTGAGGCCCTGATGTTGAGGGGGCGGGCAGATGGCGTGAGCTCAGATCCCAGTCAAGCGCGACAGACGCAAAAGGCCATCCGCGATCTCGCTTCGACTCGGCCGATCGTCTATCTGCCGACGCATGATCCCGACGGTGCTATGCGCTTTGCCCGTCAGCAGGCGGTTCCGATTTTTGGTCAGGTGGCGGAGGCGGCGTGAGGCCAGAGGAAGAGATCAGGTTCCTGGTGCTCGGGGCGCAGCGCGAGGGCAGCCGTGCGCTCGCCGCCGCGCTTGAGCCCTTGGGCCTGACGCCAGCACAATCCGAGGTTATCCGCTGCCTCGGCGATGCGGGGCCCCTTACACTCAAGGCTCTCGGCGAAATGCTTGTATGCGAGAGCGGCAGTCCGAGCCGGCTGGTCGATACAATGGTCGGCCGGGATCTCGTCGTTCGCAAGGAAGATCCAAATGACCGGAGGCAGGTCACCCTGACGCTGACGGCGATAGGCAAGCGGCTCGATCGCGATGTGCGCAAAGTCGAGGACGCGATGTATGTGCAGATCAGCGCGCAGCTGGGAAAAGCAGGCATTGCCCAAGCTTTGGCCATGCTGCGGCCACTGGTCGAAGACAGCGTGGCGGGCAATGCGTTGGCGAAGCGGAAAGCGGCGAAGGCGAAGTCCGGCTAAGCGACCACGAGACCCAGCATCTGATCCTGCTTCTCGCGCAGGGCGAACAGCCGCGTGGTCGGGTCCGGCGCGGCGTTTGACCGAGTCAGAAGCTCGCCCTTTTTCGCCGGGGCGATGACCTTGCCGCCCTCGAGCAGACCAACGGGCACAGCCTGCTGACGGCGCGCATCGCCAATCTCGAGCGTGAAGCTGCGGTAGCACGTCTCGCCGATGGCATCGAACTTCTCGCCGATCGCAAGATCGCGCTTGGCGACCGCGCAGACTTCGGCAAAAGGCGTTGGCAGAGGGACCATGTCCGGCTTGCCGTAGAGCATGATTCTAGCTGCCGTTAATGGCACCTCAAGTGAGGTCAGATGGTAGGGCCTGAAGAACGAGTAGTAAGGACCCTTGCCGACGTGGAGGTCATCCATGCGCTCGATGATGCGGGGATGTTCTGCCTCGACGATGCAGAAGACGCCCGGAGCGACGCCCTTACCGATGGTGAAGTCGACAACGCCTTTGCGATTGAGGATGCCGCCGTATTCTTTGGGGATCAGCACCTTGACCATCTGGTCGCGGTCAGCGTTCGGTCCGTGCATGCCAGGAACGTCCGGAACAAGACCGGTCGCGTTGGCGATGCAGGCCATTTCGACCATGGTCTTTGAGCCGTCGACAAACTCCACCAACATGCGCGGGTTCATGTTCCGGCGCTGGGCTTCTTCTCGGTAGTCGTCGGGCACGGCGTCGCGGTTGAAGACGTTGTTCTTGCCCTTGCCGGCGGCGACGATGCGGTAACCCAGCGACGTCGCGAATTCTATGAGCTCCATGCAGGAACTTGGTTCGTCGCCCGCGCCGACCGAATAGACGACCCCAAGCCGGTCCGCCTGCGCCTTGAGATACGGTCCAATGGTGACGTCGGCCTCGACATTCATCATCACCAAATGTTTGCCGTGCTCCATCGCCAACAGATCGTAGTCGGCCGCAACGCCGGGTTTGCCGGTCGCATCGATGACGACGTCGATCAAGGGATTGCGGACAAGAACATCTGCGGACGTGATGGCGAGCTTGTGGGACTCGATCGCCGCGGTGACCTTGACCGCATTGTCAGCTTCCACCGCGTGGCTGGTGTCGCCATAGGCGATGGCGGTGGCCTCGAGCGCGGTGTGCGGCCGGCGGGTTGCAATCGCGGCGATCTCTACGCCGCGCATCAGCATGCCCTGGGTCACGAGATCGGTGCCCATTTCCCCCGAGCCGATGACGCCGATGCGGATCGGCTTGTTGTCGTCGGCACGTTTGGCGAGGTCGCGGGCGAGCCCGGTGAGGTGAACGTTGGTCAGGGGACGGTAGGTCGGCATTTCGGCGCCGGGGATAGCACTCCCGGTGCAATGGGCATAGGCGGCAGGTGACCACACCGGACACTCTGGGGTAAAAAGGGACATGACCGATCAGCTCGTCATCACCCGAGAGGGGGCGATGGGGGTTATCGCCCTCAACCGGCCTGAGGCGATCAACGCGCTTTCGCGCGAGATGATCGACGGGATCATTGAGACTCTGAGGGAGTGGCAGGGCGACTTAGGGGTTGGAGCCGTTCTGTTCGAGGGGCGCGGATCCAAGGGCTTTTGTGCCGGAGGGGACGTCCGAGCTGCCCGCGCCTTCGTGGTTGAGGGCAGGCGGGATGAGGCGACCGCCTATTTTGCCGCCGAATACAAGATGAACGCCCTCATTGCCGCCTATCCCAAGCCGCTGATCGCGCTGACCTCCGGGATTGTGATGGGCGGGGGCATCGGCATCGCCGGCCATTGCGCATTCCGGATCTGCCTGCCCGGCACACGGTTTGCCATGCCCGAGGCGGCCATCGGCTTTTTCTCGGACGTCGGGATCAATGCCATCCTTGCTAAGGCGCCCATCAATCGGGCGTTGCTCTTCCTCATGACCGGAGCAACCGTCGGCGTTGCCGACGCGCTCGCCCTGGGCTTGTCGGACTGCATGGTCGCGCCCGAGGGCCTCATGGACTTCCGAGCAGGGCTGGCCGCCGCTGTGGTCGAAAGCGATCCGCAACAGGGGATCGTCCGGCTGATGCAGGCGTATTCCATTGTTCCCGGGCGGGAAGTGTTTTGCGCCCTTGCCGATTTGCTGGCGCCGGAGCCGGCCCGGTCGGCGGAGGAATTCTTGGCGCGGGTCGGTGCCAATCCGGTGCTGGGCGATTTCAGCAAGCTACTGTCTGCCCGCAGTCCCACGGCGCTGACCGCGATTTTCTACGCCCACACCGAGGCTCGCAAAGTGATGGAGACCGGTAGCGTGCTGGAAATGGATTTGCGGCTCGCCGAGTTGATGGCTGGTCTCCCCGATTTTGCCGAGGGCGTGCGGGCTGTACTGGTCGACAAGGACAACCGGCCGAACTGGCAGCCGGGCGACCTCCGCTCCGTCGACGGCGCCGCGATCCTCAGCGCCGTGGAAGGTGCGTAAAACCAAGCTTTCTCGCCTCGGCGGCGCAGTGGGTTAGCACTTCTTAAACCCTTCCGGTGGGACACTGGTCAGTAGGGGCAATTCCCTTGGGAGCCGGCTGTCCATGGCCGAATCAACCAGTTCCAGGACCGTGGCTTTGCCGGCGGTGGTCGATCTCGACTCACTCGACGATGTCCGAGACCAGCTGCTCGATGCGGTGAGCGGCGGGGACATCACAATCGACGGCTCCCGCGTCGAACGGATCTCGACCAATGCCCTGATCATGCTGATGAGCGCGTCGCAAACTGCGCTGCGCAACAGCTACGGACTTACTCTGCAGGGGCCGAGCGCCCCGATGCTGGTGGCGATAGACCGGCTGGGCTTTTCGCCCAGCTTCGCCAGCATGATGAAAGGCTAAAGCCCATGCGCGTACTGACCGTCGATGACTCCCGCACAATCCTTGCGATGCTCCACCACACGTTGAGCAATGCCGGGTTCGAAGTGCTTCAGGCCGAGGACGGCCAGCGTGGGCTCGATGTCCTCTCCAAGGAAAAGGTCGACGTCGTCATCACCGACATCAACATGCCGGTGATGGACGGTATCGAGTTCATCAAGCAGGTCCGCTCTTCGGGCCAGCACAATAGCCTGCCCATCCTCATCCTCACCACCGAGACCAGCCAGGACAAGCGCGACCAGGGTCGCGCTGCCGGCGGGACCGGCTGGATCGTCAAGCCCTTCGACCCCGAAAAGCTGATCTCCGTTATCCACCGCGTCGTGCATTGAGCGAACGCCGCCCAGAAGGGTCGGACAATGAGTGACCTCGACGATTTCAAGGCCACCTATTTCGAAGAATGCTCGGAGCTTTTGGGCGCTCTCGAGGAAGAGTTCGCGCTGATCGAGCGCGGCGAGCGCACGCCCGAACGCCTCAACGCCGTCTTCCGCGCCATCCATTCGATCAAGGGCGGCGGTGGAGCCTTTGGCTTCACCAGCCTCGTCAACTTCGCCCATGCCTATGAGACGCTGCTCGACCATGTGCGAGACGGCCGCATCGCGCTCTCGGACCATGTCACGACGCTCTGCATACGGGCGAACGACATCGTTGCCGACTTCGTCAATGCCGCACGCGAAGGGCGCGAACTCGCGGCGGCACACGGGGCCGAAGAGAAAAAGCAGTTCGACGCGCTGACACGCGGTGACGCCCAAGCCGACGACGAGCCGATGGAGGAGTTCGACATCGACTTCACACCGGTGAAGGTCGATCTCGATCGGCCCGCACAACCGGCGGGCGACAGCTTCGCCTCGGCGCCGCTAACGGTCGACCGCAGCCAGTGGGAAATCCGCTTCACGCCCTATAGCGAACTCTACGCAAGGGCAAACGATCCGCTCCTCTTGTTCCGCGAACTCGCCAATCTTGGCGAGATCAACGTCATTGCGAAATTCACAGAGATCCCCTCGCTCGCCGAATTCGAGCCTTTCGGCGTCTATTGCTCGTGGGAGATCACGCTCGTTTCGGCCAATGCGACCGACACCGACATCGCTGAAGTGTTCGAGTTCGTCGAGGGCAATTGCGATCTCTCGATTGCTCAACTCGGCGCGGCCGAACCGATGGGCGGTGGGCCGGGGCTGACGGAACTCGCCGCGCTGGTCACGCCGCCGTCCATGGCACGAGCAGTCGAAGAAGAGACTGCGCCAAGTTTTGCCGATCTCGCTGAGACGCTGCAGGTGCCGGCCGAGATGCTCATTGTCGCGGAAGACGAGCATGCTGCGCCGGGTGCAATGCCGCTCGACCTTGCGGAGACGGACGAGCGCCGTGTCGGCGAAGCAGACCGCAGGACGGTCATGCAGTCGATCCGCGTCGATCTCGACAAGGTCGATCGCGTGGTCAACATGGTGGGCGAGCTGGTCATCACGCAGTCGATGTTGACCCAGCAAATGGATGAGACGCTGAAGGCCCGCTACCAGGAGCTCGTGCGCGGCCTTGAAGTCCTCGCGCAGACGACCCGCGGTTTGCAGGACGCGGTGATGGCGATCCGCGCACAACCGGTCAAATCGGTGTTCAGCCGCATGCCGCGCCTCGTTCGTGAGCTTGCGACCAAGACCAACAAGAAGATCCGGCTGGAGACGGTCGGTGAAGCAACCGAAATCGACAAGACGGTCATCGAGCAGCTTTCCGATCCTCTTACTCACATGATCCGCAATTCGGCCGATCACGGCATTGAGTCACCCGAGAAGCGCCGTGAGCTGGGCAAACCCGAAATAGGGACGATCAGGCTTTCGGCCGAGCAGGCAGGCGGCAACATCCTTATTGCTGTCGAGGACGATGGCGGCGGCATCAATCGCGAGCGTGTGCTGCAAGTGGCGCGCGAGCGTATGGTCGTCGGGCCAGACCAACAGCTCAACGACGAGCAGATCGACAATCTCATCTTTGCGCCCGGCTTCTCCACGGCATCGGCGGTGTCCGACATTTCCGGCCGTGGCGTCGGCATGGACGTGGTTCTTTCCAACATCAAGAAAATCGGCGGCACGGTGCATGTGCGCTCTCGCACCGGCCATGGAACGCGCATGACGCTGCGGCTGCCGCTGACGCTGGCCGTGCTCGACGTCATGCTGGTCAAGGTTGCAGGCTCGCCTTTTGTGGTGCCGCTTTCATCGATCGTCGAAACGCTACAATGCGCACGCGCGGAGTTCGGTCAGACGCCGTCGGGAGCGCAGTTGCTTCGCGTGCGTGGCGAGTATGTGCAGGTCATCGACCTCGCCGGACGATTCGAGATGCGGTCGGACGTGCCGATGGGCGAGCGCTTCGTCGTGCTTTGCGAAGCCGAAGGTGGCGTCAAAGTCGCGCTGATCGTCGACGACATCATCGGCCAGCAGCAGGTTGTGATCAAAAGTCTCGAAGAGAACTACGAGCGCATTGAAGGGATCGCCGGCGGTACGATCCTGGGCGACGGCAATGTCGCACTCATCCTCGATGTGCAGGGCCTACGAAGCCAGGGGCTTCACAGGAACGCCGCCTAAGGGCGGGGAGAAGGACCGGAAATGGAAGCGTTCGGCTACAAGGACGATCTGACGGGCGAAGCCCAGGTCAACAGCCAGAACTCACTGCAGCTGATCGCGTTTTCGATCGGCGAACAGACCTATGGCGTGGAGATTACAACAGTCCGCGAGATACGCGCCTGGAATGGCGCAACGCCATTACCGAATACGCGCGAATATGTGCGCGGTGTTATCAATCTGCGCGGCACGATCGTCCCCATTTTTGACCTCCGCGCCCGTTTCGGTGAGGGGCAAACTTCAGCGACCAAGAACCACGTCGTCGTGGTGATGTCGGTGGGCGAGAAGTGGGTCGGCATCCTCGTGGATGCGGTGAGCGATATCCTCACCATCGACAAGAACGACATTCACGCCGTACCCGAGGGCAATGGCGGTGACACGGAGTTGCTCAATGGCATCGTGACCCATGAGAGCCGCATGGTTGGACTGATCGATCTGCAGGCAGTGGTCAACAACGGCAAGGTCGAAGCGTAACAGCCGGCTCGTTGCGTGGTGTCTGCAAAGGACGACGACGTCAGAACAGATCGACGTCGCCGCTCGAGGGCCGCATTGCGGCTACGCCTGAGAGCGATGGCACACGCAACTCGTCGAGTACGAGGTTGGCCCAGATCTCATCATAGTCGGAGTCGGGCGCCGTGGCTGGCAGGAGTGCAAACTGCCGGACAGCGAGCGCCATATTCTGGCAGCGCTGTTCGATGCGGTCTTGTCCCTGCAGGGCATTGACGATGATCGCGACGGCCTCCTTCTGCGCCTGCTCGCGGCCAAGGTTCCTGTCGGCGAGAACCTCGAGTGCATAGGTAATGCCCTCGACCATGGCGGCCGTCTGGCGCGCGGTTTCGTCGAGTTCGCGTGCGAGCTTCTGCAGCGACATGAAGAGACAACCCCCGGATACGGACTTACTTTAGCGGCTAATCCTAAAGCGCTTATTGCGCCGGGGTCGCCTCCGGCGAACCAACACCAAACTGGTTAGCGGTTCGCTAAGCAATTGTTGCCTAAGTTTCGAAGAGGCTTTTCAATTGGCGGCTCAACTATGACGGCGGGAGCGCCTGCACCGGATTTTGACCGGGGTGTAGTCACCACCGTGCACCAGGGCGATTGCCTAGTTGGACGCGAGCCCGACCTCACCTTTTCGACGATACTCGGCAGTTGCGTTGCCGCGTGCATACGCGACGTGGAAGCGCGCGTCGGCGGGATGAATCATTTCCTCCTGGCTGCTCCTTCAGGCCCAGCCGCCCGAGACCGCTACGGAGAGTCGGCGCGCTATGGCGCCTTCGCGATGGAGCAACTCATCAACAAGGTGCTGGCCGCGGGCAGTGGTCGCAAAACCAATCTCGAAATTAAAGTATTCGGCGGGGGCATTATTAACCCCGCGCTCACCGATGTCGGCTCGAAGAACATCGAGTTTGTGCACCAGTTCCTCGGTGATGAAGGCTACGTGCTCGCCAACGAGGATGTGGGCGGGAGCTATGCGCGGCGGGTGATGTTCAAGCCGTTTTCAGGACGGGCCTTCGTCAAGCGACTCGACGCGGCCGCCGGCGCCTCGATTGCGAGCGAGGAATTGGCCATTGTTTCGCGCCGCCTGCTGCCGATCAGGCCGCCGGCCGAGGATATCGAGCTTTTCTGAGAATAATTGTCGATATCTTACCGTCGGCGCCAGCCGGTGAGGATTGGTTAACCATTGCCAATTCAGGGTCAAATCGCCCGATTTGACGTCCTTCCGGACCCCATGCGCCGCGCCAATGTCGCGATCATTGTCAGCCTGACCTGGCTCGTGGCGGCCGCCGCTTCCACGGCCGGCTTCCAGTTCCTGGGCTTCAGCACCATGAGCTATGTGTTGGCGGGCATCCTCGCGTTTGGCGCCCTCATCCTCAGTACCCTCATGGGACGTGCTTTCGAGCAAAGCTTTGAGGCCAAGCTTGCCGCGCTCGGGCGCGCGGTTGGCGTGGGCACGGGCAAGGGCACCAGCCAGGGAATGAGCATCGAAGCGATCGTCGCCAATCTGGCAGGCCGGCTCGAGCGGGCGAGCCAATTCAAGGCGGCCTTTGTGAATCTCAGTCAGCCGGCTGTGCTGTCAGCAGCCGATGGAGAAATCCTGGGAGCCAGCCAGGGCTTCACGGCGCTCGAACCCAAAGCGGTCGAGGGGGCGCGGCTCGACACGGTGTTTGGATCAGGTGTGGCTGAGGGCGGCATGCCCGAAGAGAGCCTGCAAATGATCAGGGGCCAACGCTTCTCCGCGCACCGGCGCAATGCGGGCTCGGGGCGAATGATGGTCGAACTCACGCCCGCAGGCCACTACGTTGGCGACGACGATTTGGACGCTTTTGCCACAGCGCTGGGTGGCGGGCAGACCGGCTTCCGCTTCGACCCAGGGGCGATCGAAATGTCTCCGGCGCTGCGCGCGCTGGAGGGTGGCCTTGAGCGGCTCGATGCCGGGGTCAAGGCCCTGAGCCAGATCGCCAAGGGTGAGAGGCCGGACGCGCACCTGATCCGGTCGAATTCCGGCATTGCTCCGCAGGTCAAGTCGATATCGGACTTCGTCGATGCACTCGCCGACGAGCGCGACGAACACGCCGAGGTCAGGGCGGAGCTCGAGAAGAAATGCGAGCGCATCATCGGAGTGATCGACAAATATCACGCCGCGATGTCGTCGCTGGCGGAGTTGGCCGACGGAGCCCGGCTTGGCATCGTGGTGGCCGAAGAGGCGGTCGCGCGCGGACGCGAACGGATCAAGCTGATCAACGACGCACAGAAGGAAGCCCGTGGCCTGCTTTCCGATGCAGGCCGGGCCGCCGATCGGACCTCCGATTCTGTCGCAAGCGTTGAAGGAACCACCACGCAGGTCGACCAACTTGTCGCTGCGATCGAAGATGTGAGCTTCAGGACCAATCTGCTCGCATTGAACGCTGCAGTCGAAGCGGCCCGGGCGGGCGAGAAGGGCGCGGGCTTTGCGGTTGTCGCCGAAGAGGTCCGCATGCTGGCACAGTCCACGCAGAAGACGGCGCGCGACATCCGCGTGCTTGTGTCCACCTCGCGCAAGCAATCGGGGAATAGCGTCAACGAGGCGGCCAACCTCAAAATAATCCTCAGCGGCCTCAGCCAGCATTTAGAGAATCTAAGCAATGGGACGGACATGATCGCCAGCGCGCTCGACGACAGCAGCGGCGCGATCAAGCGTCTGGATGGTCAGGTGAGCGGAGTGGGGGACACGGCGACGCGGGCCCTTGGGCTCAAGGAGCGCCGGGTCGGCAAAGCGTCCGAAGGGTTCTGATGGATCAGGCCGAGTTTCTGCTGAGCGACCGCGAATTCGCGAGGATCCAGGCGCGGGTCTATGAGGAAGCGGGCATTGCTCTGTCGGATTCGAAGCGGACCCTGGTCATCGCCCGCCTCGGCAAGATTCTGAGACGCGGGAAGTTTACGACTTTCACAGACTATCTCGATCACCTCGAAAGCGAGGGAACAGCGCTCGAGGGACAGGATTTCGTCAACGCGCTGACGACGAACCTCACGCGGTTCTGGCGCGAGGACCATCACTTCACGCATCTGGTCCACCACGTCGGCGAAATCGTGCAGGCCCGCGCCGGTACGAACGTCCCGCATAGGCTCCGCATCTGGTCAGCAGGCTGCTCGACGGGACAGGAGCCGTACTCGATTGCGCTGAGCCTGATTGCCGCGCTGCCCGAACTCAAGCGCTGGGATTTCAAGATCCTCGCGACGGACATCGACACCGTTGTCCTGCAAAAGGCAGCAGCGGGTATCTACCCGCTTGGTGAGCTCGAAGGGCTCGCGCCTGAGCGCGCGCGACTCTTCGAGAGAACCGATGATGGCAAGATCAAGGTGCCGAGCGCGATCGCCGCGCTCATCTCGTTCAAGCCGCTCAATTTGCTAGGCGCCTGGCCAATGAAGGGGCCGTTCGATGCCATCTTCTGCCGGAACGTCGCGATCTATTTCGACCGGACGACGCAGAACGATCTCTTCGCCCGGCTCGGCAGCATGCTGACGACGAACGGCATCCTCTACATCGGTCACTCGGAAAATCTTGGCGCCCAGAACCAGAACTTCCGGCTGATCGGAAAGACCATCTATCAAGCGCGCAACGCGCCTAAGGCAGCGAGCGCGGCATGAACAGTATCCGCGTCCTCGTGGTCGACGATTCAGCGCTGATCCGGGAGGTGCTGGCGCGCACGCTTGGCCGCGATGGCGACATCGAAGTTGTGGGTACGGCCGAAGACCCGCTCGATGCCCGTGAAAAGATCAAGGTGCTCGATCCCGATGTCGTGACGCTCGACATCGAAATGCCCAACATGAACGGGCTGCAGTTCCTCGACCGGTTGATGCGGCTAAGGCCGCTGCCGGTCATCATGGTTTCCACGCTGACCCGAAAGGGGGCGAGCGAGACCTTGCTGGCGCTCGAACTTGGCGCGGTCGACTTCGTCGCCAAGCCAAGCGTCGATCTCGCCGACGGGCTGGAACGCTTCGGAGCGCAGCTCCGAGAGAAGGTTCGTGCCGCCTCAAGTTCCGATGTGCGTGCGCGGGCACTCAGATCTCCGAGCTCAACAACGCCCGCCATCCGGAGCGCTGCGGCGCCGGCGGGATCGCTCATCGCGATCGGGGCTTCCACGGGCGGTGTCGAGGCGATCCGTGTCCTCCTTTCGACCATGCCGGTCGATTGCCCGCCGATCGTAATTACGCAGCACATGCCGGCCGGGTTCACCGCCCGCTTTGCCGCGCGGCTGGATGAACTGAGCCCGGTCAAGGTGCTCGAAGCCGAAGACAAGATCATGCTCCAGCAGGGGCATGCCTATGTGGCCCGGGGCGACTGGCACCTCAGGGTGGAGCGCAGCGGCGGTATCCTACGGTGCCGGCTCGACCAGTCAGAGACCGTTTCCGGCCACCGGCCGAGCGTCGACGTCCTGTTCAACTCGGTTGCCGAAGCGGCGGGCGAGCTTGCCGTCGGCGCCATCCTTACCGGCATGGGTCGGGACGGGGCACGCGGGCTCAAGCAGATGCGTGACAGCGGCGCCTATACAGTGGGGCAGACCCAGGCGTCGGCGTTGGTCTATGGAATGCCGCGCGTTGCCTTCGAGGAGGGCGCTGTGGTCGAGCAGGCGCCGCTCGAGGCCATTACCGGGCGGCTCGCGGCGGCCCTGAGCAAGCTGAGGAGCGCGGCGTAAACTGGGCCCCCGATTGAGGGAATGGTAACGGTTTTTCCCTAGCGTTGAGGCAAACCGCGCGCCCGGCGTCCGGCGCCCCAGAGGTCTTAGTTTCTAGATGCCCAAGGCCAGCGATGTCAGCGTCCTTATCGTGGACGATCAGCAGTCGATGCGGGGCATCTGCAAGTACATCCTGACGCAGCTGGGCTTTAAGGAAATCGTCGAGGCCAAAAACGGCCGCGATGCGCTCAGCAAGCTCGAAAAGCAGCCAGTTGACCTCATTATTTCCGACTGGAACATGGACGACATAGATGGGTTGACGCTGCTCCGGGTGATCCGCAAGCACCCCAAGACCGCCAGCATGCCGTTCATCATGGCCACGGGTCGCTCCGACAAGGAGCAAGTCAAGGAGGCGATCTCCTTCGGGGTCAACAACTACATCATCAAGCCGTTCGACGCGGGCACGATGAAGAAACGCATCGAGGCCGTCATCGGCACCTTGAGCTGACCCGCGCAGCATCCCGACAGCCGATCCTTAGCAAGTCCTAAACTGCGTTCCGGCTAGTCTGGCGCTGGATTGGAGTTCGCTGGATGAAGCGTCCGAATCTCGGTCTGTCCCAGAGACTGTTGCTGACTGCTTTGGTGCCATCGTTACTGTTGGCAATGGGGCTGGGCGCTGCCGTTTACTCGACTGCAGTTCAGTCGGGCCTAGCAGAGCGCGAGCAACGTCTTGAGGCCAATCTGAAGGCGGGTGTCGCTGGTGTTCGGGACTACATGTCTCGTCTCGCCGAAGACGCGGACAATCTTGCCAGCCGCAAGGACCTGTTGGCTGAGATCGGCATCCGAGCGCCGCGCGGGTGGACCGCAATGGCCGACGCGCGAGGCTATGAAGACCTGCTCGTCTTCGATGCGGCCGATCGCCTGGTCTACTCGGCGAAGAAACACGCGGACCTTGGAGTGGATTTCTCCAAGGGGAGCGGTGACCCGCTCAGCGAAGGTGCGCTGGGCATACTGCTGACGACCGTCGCGGGACCAAAGGGAGGTTCAGCCGCCTTCGCGGACTTCCATTTCTACAAGCCAGCGGGCAAGGCCGTCGCCTTTATGGCCGCGCCCATCGTTGATTCAGGGGTGCGCACAGGCACTGTTGTCATCGAGATCGCGGGCGTCGACCCGGGCACGATCGCGGAGACCCACAGCGACATCGCTGTCGTGGGGTCCGATGGATTGATGCGTTCGCAGTCCCGCCTCTCGAATGATCCCAATGTGCTGATCACGCCGTTCCGCGCCGATTTCGCTGTCGATGCCAAGGCCGATGGAAGGAGCAAAGGGACGCTCACCTATTTCGGTCAACCGACCGTTGGCGCTGCCGCGCCAGTCGAAATCGCGGGCGCCAAATGGACCGTCATCGCGGTTGAACCCGAGGGCGAGGCATTCGCCTTCGCCAACGATCTGCTTAACATCATGCTGCTCACCGGTTGTCTTTTGCTGGCCCTGGCTGCTTTTGTCGGCTGGATGCTTTCGCGTTCGGTGACGCGGCCTATCACCTCGCTTACAGATGCCATGAAGTCGTTGGCCGAGGGCAATCTGGCTACCGACGTCGAAAGTACGTCGCGCGTCGACGAGATCGGCGAGATGGCGCGAACGGTGGAAGTGTTCCGCGCCAATGCGCTGAAGCTCAGCAAGATGACGAGTGAGGAGCGGGCGCTGTCCGAGGCAAGACGTTTCGAGCGCGCACAGATGCTCCAATCGCTGCAGATGGCGTTTGGTGAAGTCGTCGATGCGGCGCAGCGTGGAGACTTTTCGCAGCGGGTCGAGGCCAAGTTTTCCGATCAGGAGCTCAACGCGATCGCGCTCTCGATCAACAATCTCGTCGAGACGGTTGATCGCGGCCTCGGCGAGACAGGGCAAGTCCTCGCGGCACTGGCGCAGACCGACCTGACACACCGGGTCAAGGGCATGTATGAGGGCGCATTTAAGCGCCTCAAGATGGACACTAATGCCGTCGCCGAAAGGCTGACCGAGATTGTGGGCCACCTCAAAGGCACATCGCAGACGCTTAAGACGGCGACGCATGAAATCCTCTCGGGGGCCAACGACCTTAGCGAACGAACGACGAAGCAAGCGGCGACGATCGAAGAGACCTCTGCGACAATGGAGCAGCTTGCGGTCACGGTGCAACAGAACGCGCAGCGCGCGAAGGACGCTAACGAGGTTGCCGCTTCAGTGACGCGAACCGCCGAGGAGGGCGGGCTGGTGATGAGCCAGGCGACCGCCGCCATGGAGCGGATCACTGCCTCGTCGGGCAAGATTTCGAACATCATCGGTCTCATCGACGACATTGCCTTCCAAACGAACCTCTTGGCTCTCAATGCATCTGTGGAAGCGGCGCGGGCGGGCGAAACGGGCAAAGGCTTTGCGGTCGTTGCAATAGAGGTCAGGCGCCTCGCTCAGAGCGCGGCCAAAGCTTCTGCAGAGGTGAAGGGGCTCATCGAGCAATCGAGCCTCGAGGTGAAGAGCGGCTCCAGGCTGGTTGGCGAGGCTGCTCTGAAGCTTGGGGTCATGCTCGGCAGCGCGCGTCGATCGAACGAACTCATGGATGGGATCGCGCGCGACAGCCAGGAGCAGGCTTCGTCGATCGAGGAAGTGAGCACCGCCGTGCGGCTCATGGACGAGATGACGCAGCACAACGCCGCGCTGGTCGAGCAAACGAACGCTTCGATCGAGCAGGCTGAAGCGCAGGCGACTGAGCTCGACGGGATCGTCGATCTCTTCACCGTCGACGAGCGTGCTCCTTTGGGAGCCTCCAGCGTGCCTTTGCGCAAAGGTCGGGCGCCGGGCACACCAGAACCGGCCTCGCCGGGCGAAGCCGAATCGTCGCGTGGCATCAAGGGGCTCCAGGAGCGGGTCAGGCGAGCGGCGAAGGCCTATATCAGCCCCGGCGCAACGGCACCGGACAAGGACTGGGAAGAGTTCTGAGCCCGTTCGCGGCTGACACGATTTGTCAGAGACGCGTGGCACAAGGTCGCCTATTGAGGGAGATCTTGGATGTTCAGCGACGATTTCGACCGATTGCTCGCGGCCTACTCCGCGCCGGTAGCAAAGCTCGCGCGCAAGCTCGTCAAGCTAGTGCAGGAGATCCGGCCGGACTTCTCCGCGAAAGTGTCGTTCGGCTGGCAGACCGTCAACTTTCGGCACCCAAAGGCCGGCTTCGTCAACGCCATCTACATGTCCAAGAGCGGAAAGGTGCTGCTTGTCTTCCAGGATGGGCGGCTGCTCGACAATCCGCTCCTGACCGACGATGGGAAGGTCAAGAAAGTCCGCTGGATCGTGTTCGAGCCCGGCGACCCGATCCCCGAGGACGAAATCGCGATCCTTGTAGCGGAGGCTGTTGCACTGCGCAGCTAGCCGCTATCAAGGAGCCAGTTGGAGGCTCGGCCAAATGGTCCGCATCGGACTGGTTGCCCATGACGACAAGAAGGACGAACTCGTCGCTTGGGCCAAGAAGAACAAGAAGCAGCTCGGCAAGCACGAGCTTTGGGGCACTGGCACCACAGGCTCGCGTGTGATCGAGGGAACCGGCCTCAAGGTCACGCGGCTGCTCAGTGGTCCGCGCGGTGGCGATGCGCAACTCGGCGCGATGATCGCGGGGGGGAAGCTCGACGTCCTGATCTTTTTTCAGGACCCGCTGACCGCCTTGCCGCACGATGTCGACGTCAAGGCGTTGACGCGTTTGGCGACGCTTTACAACATCCCCTTCGCGGTCAATCACGCGACCGCAAACGCGGTGCTTGCAGCGCTCTAGCCGCGATATCTTGACCGGATGGTCAAGGTTGACCCACCCCGCCCATTCTGCGCAAATGCTTGGCAAAACGCCGGACAATCCGGCGCGGCCGGGCAGGGCCGAGGACATTTAGACGTCGGGATGGGGGCAGTTGGCATTCGACGCGGCAATTGATGTACAGAACGTCACCAAGAGCTTTGGCGGCTTGAAGGCCGTCAACAATTGCTCGCTCAAGGTCGAGCGCGGCTCGGTCACCGGGCTGATCGGACCCAACGGCGCGGGCAAATCGACGCTGTTCAACCTCGTCGCCGGCAATATCGTCCCCGACAGCGGACATATCATCTTCGACGGCGAAGACGTGACGGGGCTCAAGCCCTTTGCCCTGTTCGGCAAAGGTATGCTGCGCACCTTCCAGATCGCCCATGAGTTTTCGAACATGACGGCGCTCGAGAACCTAATGATGGTTCCCGGCCGCCAACCGGGCGAGAACCTGTTCTCCAACTGGTTCATGCCGGGTCTGGTTCGTGCGCGCGAACACGAGGTGCGGCAGAAGGCACTCGACGTCATCGATTTCCTGAAGCTCGCTCACGTCAAGAACGAGCTCGCCGGCAATCTGAGCGGTGGCCAGAAGAAGCTGCTCGAACTGGGCCGCACGATGATGGTCGACGCCAAGGTGGTGCTGCTCGACGAGGTGGCGGCCGGCGTCAACCGGACGCTGCTGCAGGACCTCGCGGCCAATATCGAGCGCATGAACCGCGAGCTTGGTTACACCTTCTTTGTCATCGAACACGACATGGACCTCATCGGCCGGCTCTGCGATCCGGTGATCGTTATGGCGGCAGGCGAGGTGATTGCCGAGGGGCCGATGGAAGAAATCCGCGCCAATCCGGCGATCGTCGAGGCCTATTTCGGCACGCCGGTGGAAGCCGCGTAGATGCCGGTCATCGAGGTCAAGAACGTTGTCGGCGGCTATGGCGGGGCGCCTATCCTCAACGGCGTCAACATCTCCATCGAGCAGTCAGACATCGGCGTGATCGTCGGGCCGAACGGCGCCGGCAAGTCGACGACGCTCAAGGCGATCTTCGGGCTGCTGCGCGTGACCGCGGGGAGCATTACGTTTGGCGGCGAAGAGATCCAGAATTCGCTGCCCGACCGGCTGGTGCCGCTCGGCCTCAGCTTTGTGCCCCAGGAAAAGAACGTCTTCACCTCGATGAGCGTCGAGGAGAATCTCGAAATGGGTGCGTTCATCCGGCGCGACGACATCTCAGGCACGCTCGAGGAAATCTACGCGATGTTCCCCGTGCTCAAGGAGAAACGCCGACAGCCGGCCGGCGAGCTCTCGGGCGGACAGCGCCAGATGGTCGCGATGGGCCGCGCGCTGATGAGCAAACCAAAGCTTCTCATGCTCGACGAGCCCTCGGCGGGCCTGTCGCCGCGCTACGTCCTTGAAATCTTCGAGGAGATTGTCAAGGTCAACAAGGCGGGCGTCGCGATCCTGATGGTCGAGCAGAATGCGCGGCAGGCGCTGGCCTTTGCCAGCAAAGGCTTCGTGCTCGCGCAGGGACAGAACCGCTTTACCGGTACGGGGCCAGAGCTCATCGCCGACAAGGAAGTCGCGAAGAGCTTCCTGGGAGGCTGACGATGGACGAGCTCATCTTCTTCATTAACAAGGTGATCGTCTCGGGTACGGTGATCGGATCGATCTACGCGCTCGGTGCCGTTGGCGTCACGCTCGTCTATTCGATCCTCCGCTTCGCGCATTTCGCGGCCGGCGATATGATGACTCTCGGCGCGTTCCTCGCCTATGTGATCGCCGGGGCATTTGCAGCCATGGGGTTGCATCTGCCGATCCCGCTGGGCATCGCCTTGCTGCCGCTGGCGATGGCCGCGACCTCCGGCGTCGCACTCGGACTCGACAAGGCGTTCTACGCGCCGCTGCGTGCGAAGGGCGCGCGCTCGGTGACATTGCTGATCGCCTCGATCGGCGTCACGCTGATGATCCAGGGTGTCGTTCGCCTGTTCTTCGGCACGTCGACGCGCACCTTCTTCGACAAGGAGCCCAAAGACATCTTCCGCATCGACATGAGCTGGATCGGCGGCACGCGGCCGATTACGATCACCGAGCCGCAGCTGTTGATGATCCTCCTCGTCTTTGCGGCGGTGATCGCGCTGCACCTCTTTCTCACCCGCTCGCGGCTGGGGAAGGGCATGCGAGCCATGGCCGACAATGCCGACCTCGCGCAGGTCTCAGGCATCAACACCGCGCTTGTCGTGCGCGTGACGTGGATCATTGCCGGAGCGCTGGCGGCGCTGGCCGGTACGATGCTCGCAATGGACGTCTCACTGAAGCCGGACCTCGCCTTCAACATCATCCTGCCGATCTTCGCCGCAGCGGTGGTGGGCGGGCTCGGACAGACCTATGGCGCGATCGCAGGCGGGTTTCTGGTAGGCTTTGCCGAAACGCTTGCCGTCTTCGACTGGAGCGTCTTCCTCAGGCCCTTCAAGGATAATCTCCCCGAGTGGCTCGGCTCGGCCGCGGGGCTCAGCCTCGTTCCCACCGAGTACAAGCTCACCGTGGCGTTCGGCATCCTCGTCGTCGTCCTGCTCGTCAGGCCGACCGGCATCTTCAAGGGGATCTCGGTATGACCGCGCGCGTCGGCCTCGCTTATCTTGGTCTACTCGTCCTCATCGTGGTCATTGCGCTGACGCGCGGCACCTCGACCGCGCTGCTGCTGACGGCCGTTTCCTCGATCTATGCTTTAGTGGCGCTCGGTCTCAACATTCAGTTCGGCTATGGCGGGCTCAGCAACCTCGCCATCATGGGTCTGTTGATGATCGGGGGCATGCTGGTCAGCACCGTGTCGATGCCGATCAACTACGCGTTCTGGACGTCGGACGGACCGATGATGCTGGGCAAGGTCTTGGTCGCAGCCGTCTTCGGCTTCGTCCTGGTGTATCTTGCGCGGCGACTTCCGAAGCTCGGCGTCGGCCCGCGCCTCAGCGCGTGGGCAACTGTGCTCGCCTACTTCATCGGGTATGTCGTTTACCGCACGCAGATCGATCCCGCCGCCGAATACATCGAGACCAAGGTCACAGGCGGATGGGTCGGTGGCCTCGGGCTGCCGGTCTATGTCGGTTACGCGATTGCAGGTGTTGCAGCGGGTGTTGCGGCCTTGTTCATCGGCCGCATCTCGCTTGGCCTCCGCAGCGACTACCTCGCCATTGCGACCATCGGGATGAGCGAAATCATCCGGGCCTTCGTCAAGAACATGGACTGGTTGACGCGCGGTACGCTGACGGTGACGCCGATCCCATGGCCGGTGCCGCTGCCGGGCGCCTATCAGGACCGTGGCGTCGATATCAACACATCGTTCCTGTACGGGCAGGGCGGCTTCCTCGCCGTGTCGCTCACTATCCTCGTCGTCGCAGTGTTCCTCGTCGAGCGCGCTTACGGCGGGCCGTGGGGCCGCATGATGCGCGCGGTGCGCGACAACCACATCTCGGCGGCCTCGATGGGCAAGGACATCAAGGCGCGCCAGACGGAGATCTTCGTGTTCGGCGCCGTGCTGATGGGCGTTGGCGGCGCCATGCTGAGCTCGTTCAACCAGCTGTTCGACCCCGGTGGGTATATTCCGATCACGCACACCTTCCTCATCTGGGTGATGGTCATCGTAGGCGGCATGGGCAACAGCTATGGCGCGGTGCTCGGCGGGTTCGGTGTCTACATGCTGTGGGCGATGTCCGAGCCGGTCAGCAAATGGCTCTTCAACTGCCTCAGCGGCCCGGTGACGATGTGCGAACTCGGCATCGCAAAGATCAGCGTCGGCGTGCCATGGGGCGCGATCCCTGAACTCGATGCCCGCGCGGCGCAGATGCGGGTGTTCGTGCTGGGCTTTGTGATCTGGCTGTCGCTGCGCTTTGCACCCAAGGGTCTGCTGCCGGAAGTAATCCGCCGTCACAACTGAACTCGCGCAAAGAAAAAGCCCGGGCGCGAGCCCGGGCTTTCTGTTGGCGCAGGCCGCCGGTTGTTACATTAGGGGGCCGACTTCGACGAAGGCACCGTCCTTGACCGCCATCTCGACGACCGAGCCGGCGACATCGCCGTGCGCGTCGAACTCGATGGGGCCGGAAGCGCCCTGGTAGTCGATGTCCTTGCCGGCCTTGATGGCCTCAACAGCCTTGGACCACTCACCGGGCAGGATCACGTCGCCCGGCGCATTGGCCACGTCGCGCAGAGCCTGTGCGAGGCCGTCCTTCTTGCCGCCGTTCTTTTCGAGGGCGAGGGCGATCAGGAACATCGCGTCATAGGACTGCTGCTGGAAGGTCGAGCCGGTCTTGAGGCCAGCGGCGTCGGCAGCGGCCTGGAAGGCGGCCGGGCCAGCGCCGGTCGGATCGGCGGGACGCATTGCGATCATGCCGTCGAGCGCACCAGCGGCAAAGCCTTCGAGCAGGACTTTGTCGACCATGCCGTCGGCACCGATGTACTGGGTGAAGTCACCCGATTCCACGGCCTGCTGCAGCACGGTCTTGCCCGAGCCGTTCGCGTAGGCGAGGACGACGAGGTTCTTGGCTCCGGCTGCGGCCAGCTGGCCGAGCTCGGCGCGGTATTCGGCCTTACCCTCTTCGTGAGCAACGTTGGCGAGCACTTTGCCGCCCGCAGCGGTGTAGGCCGCCGCGAAGTTGTCGGAGAGGCCCTTGCCGTAGTCGTTGTTCACATAGGTGATGCCGACTTCCTTGATGCCACGCGCGAAAAGCGACTTGGCGAAGACTTCGGAGTTGTAAGCATCCGACGGCGACGTGCGGTAGACGAGGTCCTTGTCGTCGAGGGTCGAAATCGTCGCGGCGGTGGCCGACGGCGAGATCTGGAGGATGCCGTTCGGCACCGTGACGTTATTGGCGATGGCCGCGGTCACGCCCGAGCACATGCCACCCAGGATGGCGACGGCGCCCTGTGCGATCACCTGGGTTGCTGCAGCGGTGGCCATATCGGCGGTGACGCAGTTATCGTCGCCCGTCACGGTGACCAGCTTGCCGCCGTTGAGGCCGCCCTGATCGTTGATGTTCTTGGCAGCAAGATTGGCCGAATCGGCCATCGGCGGAGAAAGGGTGTCGAGCGGGCCGGTGAAGCCGAGCACGATACCAACCGTGGTGTCGGCCGCATTGGCCGCAGTCGCGAACGCAATCGCAGCGGCAGTGAGCCCCACGATCTTGGTCAGTTTGTTCATGATGTCCCTCTGTGAAATTGCCCGTCTCCAGCACCCTTCATGGGCATCTTCGAGCCGGGCAATAAGGTTTGGGGGCGCTCCAAGGCACCCCTCTGAGGGCGATATTGCATAAAGTCTGAGCAGGTGTCACCCGGATTTGATCTTCTGGTCAAAGTTCGGGACTGGTTGCTTAATGCGGCCGGGACCAGCATAGAAAGCGAGTTTTGGCGGCTCTTCCTGATGAAATTGCATCGCTTTGCGCTGGTTCTGCTGTTCCTTGCCTCGAGCGGTTTGGTGGTTGCGCAGAATTCCGTGATTTCGCTTGAGCCGGGTCAGCTCGCGCCTGAGGCCTCCGAGCCGCCAGCCCCGTCCGAGCCGCCGTCCTCATCGTCGGAGGAGCCTGGGCCACCGCCACCCTGCGGCGGCGAGACCATTACCATCGCGCGGATGCAGTGGCCGTCGGCAGCGTTGCTGGCCGAAATCCATGCCCGCATTATCAAGCAGGAATTCGGCTGTGCCGTGCAGGTGGTGCCGGGCGATCTCGCGGCGACGGCCTCGTCGATGGGCAATAACGGCCAGCCGGCTGTCGCGCCCGAACTCTGGATCACGCGCGTCTCCGAAGTCTGGAACGCGGCCCTCAAGACCCAGGAGGTACGGCAGGCGGGCCTGACCTATGCCGATCCGATCTTCGAGGGCTGGTTCATCCCCGACTACGAAGCCGCGGCACGCCCCGAACTGACCAACGCCGAGGGCCTCAAGACCTATTGGAGGGATTTTGCCGGCAGCGGGAAGAAGGGTCAGCTGATCTCGTGTCCGCCTGACTGGGGCTGTGCCGTCGTCAATCGCAATCTCATTCGCGCGAACGGGCTCACTAGCCTGTTCGACGTGGTCGAGCCGGCCAACCGCTTCGAACTCGATACGCTGATCGCTGCTGCGGTCAGCCGCAAGGAGCCGATCCTCTTCTACTACTGGCAGCCCAATGCCGTGCTGGCGCAGTTTGGCTTCAAGCCCATCGACCTCGGCAAATTCGACAAAGACGCCTTCCTCTGCCTCGGTCGTGTCGCCTGCGCCGACCCCAAGCCGACGAGCTATGCGCCCGATCAGGTGATCGTCGCGCTGGCGCAATGGGTCTATCTCGAAGCCCCCGACGTGGCGGCTTATCTCCAGAAGGCCCACATGCCGTTCGTCGAAATGAACGCATTGCTGCAGAACCTCAGCGAGCCGGGCGCGACCATTGAAAGCGTCGCGGATGCCTTCGTTTCAGCCCGCGGCGAAATATGGAGCCCGTGGGTGGGCAGGAAGGCGGAATAGATGCACGAGCGCCCCGAGTCTAAATGGCCGGGGATCGGAACGGCGCTGTCTTCTGCCGTGCTCTTCGGCTTGGTCGCGCCGTTGTCGAAGCTGCTCGTTGGTTCCGTCGATGCGGTCCTGCTCGCCGCGCTGCTTTATGTTGGAGCGGGTGCCGGCGCGGGTACCGTATGGCTGACCTCGTATCTGTCCCTTCGTCGCGAAAGGGAAGCAGGCCTGAGGTCGCGCGATTTGCCATGGCTTGCCGGCGCGGTGCTGCTTGGCGGTGTCTTCGCCCCCGTTCTCCTCGTTTTCGGTCTCAGTGAAACCAGCGCTGCGTCGGGTTCCTTGCTCCTCAATCTCGAGGGGCTCGCAACGATGGCAATTGCCTGGATCGCGTTCCGGGAGAATGTGGATCGGCGCCTGCTGTTTGGAGCAGCGCTGATCCTCATCGGCGCGAGCATCCTGTCTTGGCGCGGGAGTGGCCTGTCGTTCGACCGGGGTGGACTGCTCATAGCGGCAGCCTGCGTCTGCTGGGCGATCGACAACAATCTAACGCGCAACATTTCGGCTGCCGATCCACTGCAGATCACCGCGATTAAGGGAACGGTCGCGGGCCTGGTCAATCTCGCATTGGCGACCGCGTTGGGCGCCAAGGCCCCCGCATTCACTCAGGTGATTGCGACGCTGGCACTGGGCGCCGCCGGCATCGGTCTCAGTCTAGTGTTGTTCCTGCGCGCGCTGCGGTTCTTGGGAGTCGCACGGACTGGTGCCTACTACTCCGTCGCGCCCTTCATCGGAGCCGGATTCGGTCTGCTGCTATTCGCCGAACCGCTCAGTCTGCAGTTCGTGGTCGCAGGTATTTTGATGGGTGCAGGGGTGTGGCTGCATGTGAGCGAGCGGCACGTACACGAGCATCTTCACGATGCCATCGAGCACGAGCATGTGCACGTGCACGACGCGCATCACCGGCACAGCCATGACGGGCCGGTGGTCGAACCCCACAGCCACGTCCATCGCCATGACAGGCTCCGCCACAGCCATCCGCACTATCCGGACCTTCACCACAGGCACAGCCACTAGGGGATCGGCGAGGGTCCCTTTTCCCGATCGCCAGCAATTTGGGCGACCCGGACACTGTTGGCGCACGCCCCGGCAGAATAGCTTGGCCGAAGGCGCAGTTGCGCCCGGTTTGCGCCCGCGGCTATAACCGTCCCGGGAAGCCCACGGGCGATATCGGAGTGACGCGTTGGAACTGAAGCGGATCAACGACCATGTAACGGTCTCGCCGCAGATCAGCCCGGACGATATTGCCGCGCTCAAGACCGCCGGTTTTACGACCATCGTCAACAACAGGCCGGACGGAGAATCCCCGGACCAGCCAGATTCGGCGACGATGCAGGCGGCCGCCGAGAAGGCGGGACTTGCCTACCACTACATTCCGCTCGGTCGTGATGGGGTGAACCCCGGCATGATCGCCGAGGAAAGCGCGGTGCTCGAGGGGAGCGCCGGGCCCGTATTGCTCTACTGCCGATCTGGCACGCGCTCGACGACGCTCTGGGCGCTGACCCAAGCGGGGAAGAAGCCCGCCGAGGAGATCGTCCAGTCGGCGGCGCATGCGGGATACGACTTGTCCCATCTGCTGGGATATCTGAGCCAGAGCTGAGGGGCCGCAAGGCCCCTTTTGCTTGTCGACTGACCTGACCCCTCACCGGACCAGCCGCCATGCCGATCAAGAAAATCCTCGTAGCGAACCGCAGCGAAATCGCGATCCGCGTTTTCCGCGCGGCGAACGAACTCAATATCAAGACCGTCGCCTGCTATGCCGAAGAGGACAAGCTGGCGCTCCATCGCTTCAAGGCGGACGAGGCATACCTTATCGGCAAGGGCAAGGGGCCCGTCGAAGCCTATCTCCAGATCGACGAATACATTCGCGTCGCGCGGGTGAGCGGCGCCGACGCGATCCATCCGGGCTACGGGTTATTGTCCGAGTCTCCGGAATTCGCCGAAGCTTGCGACGAAGCTGGCATTATCTTCATCGGTCCCAAGCCGCAGACCATGCGCGACCTCGGCAACAAGGTCGCGGCGCGCAACATGGCGATTGCATCGGGGGTGCCGGTTGTCCCGGCGACCGATGCGCTGCCCGACGACATGAAGGCGGTCAAGAAGCTCGCCGCTGAGATCGGCTACCCGCTGATGCTGAAAGCGAGCTGGGGCGGCGGCGGCCGCGGCATGCGCCGGATCATGGATGAGTCCACGCTTGTCCATGAGGTGAGCGAAGGTAAGCGCGAGGCCAAGGCCGCGTTCGGCAAAGACGAGATGTATCTCGAAAAGCTGATCGAGCGCGCCCGTCACGTTGAGGTGCAGCTCGTCGGCGACGATCACGGCAACCTTGTGCATCTCTTCGAGCGCGACTGCTCCGTGCAGCGGCGCAACCAGAAGGTCGTCGAGCGCGCTCCAGCGCCGTACCTCAGCCAGCAAGTGCGCGACGATCTTACCGGCGCTGCGATCAAATTGGGCAAGGCCGCAAACTATCGCGCGGCAGGCACCGTCGAGTTCCTGCTCGATGCGGACACGAACAGATTCTACTTCATCGAGGTGAACCCACGCATCCAGGTCGAGCACACGGTGACCGAAGTCGTCACCGGCATCGACATCGTCAAGGCACAGATCCGCATCATGGAAGGCGCCGTGATCGGGACGCCGGAATCGGGCGTGCCCGCGCAGAAAGACATCCGCCTCAACGGCAATGCCATCCAGTGCCGCATCACCACAGAAGATCCGGAAGAGAACTTCATCCCGGACTATGGCCGCATCACCGCCTATCGCGAAGCAACGGGTTTCGGCGTGCGGCTCGATGGCGGCACAGCCTATGCCGGCGCCGTCATCACGCGCTTTTACGATCCGCTGCTCGAAAAGGTCACCTGCTGGGCGCCGACCGCCGACGAGGCCATCGCCCGCATGCATCGCGCGCTGCGCGAATTCCGCATCCGCGGCGTCCAGACCAATCTCGCGTTCCTCGAAAACATCATCACGCATCCGGACTTCGTCGAGAACCGCTACACGACGCGCTTCATCGACACGACGCCGGAGCTGTTCGAAATCCGCCGCCGCAAGGACCGGGCAACCAAGCTCCTAACCTATATCGCCGACGTCACCATCAATGGGCACCCCGAGGTTCGCGACCGGCCGCGTCCGCCGGTCGATGCAATCGAGCCCGTGCCGCCTGCCTATGAGCCGCTGATCCTCGTCGAAGGCAGCCGGCAGGTGCTGGAGCGGCAGGGACCGAAGGGATTGGCGTCGTGGATGAAGCAGCAGAAGGGCGTGCTCTTCACCGATACGACCATGCGCGACGCGCATCAGTCGCTGCTGGCCACCCGCATGCGCAGCTACGACATCACGCGCATCGCCGAAGCCTACTCGCGAGGCCTGCCAAACCTGTTCTCGCTCGAATGCTGGGGCGGTGCGACGTTCGACGTCGCCATGCGCTTCCTCAACGAGGACCCGTGGGAGCGGCTGGCCGAAGTCCGGCGCGGCGCGCCGAACATTCTTACGCAAATGCTTCTGCGCGGATCAAATGGCGTCGGCTACACCAATTATCCCGACAACGTCGTAAAGTTCTTCGTGCGCCAGGCCGCGGCCGGTGGCGTCGATGTGTTCCGCATCTTCGATTGCCTCAACTGGGTCGAGAACATGCGCGTCTCGATCGATGCTGTTGCCGAAGCGGACAGGGTCGCCGAGGGCGCGATCTGTTACACCGGCGACGTTCTCGATCTGCACCGGGCCAAGTACGACCTCAAATATTACGTGGGGTTGGCTAAGGAGCTTGAAGCCGCGGGCGCCCATGTCCTCGGTATCAAGGATATGGCGGGGCTCTTGAAGCCTGCTGCGGCGAGCAAGCTGATTTCGACGTTGAAGCAGGAGATCGGCCTCCCCATCCACCTCCATACCCACGACACGTCGGGCGCTTCGGCCGCGACGATCATGGCGGCAGTTGCCGCGGGCGTCGATGCGGTCGATGCGGCGATGGACGCGTTCTCGGGCACGACGTCGCAGCCTACTTTCGGTTCGCTCGCCGCTGCGCTCGCCGATACCGATCGCGATCCGGGTTTTAGTCCAAAGGTCATTCGTGAAATCTCGTTCTACTGGGAAGCCGTGCGCACGCAGTATCGCGCCTTCGAGAGCGATCTCAAGGGCGGCGCCTCGGAAGTCTATCTCCACGAGATGCCCGGCGGGCAGTTCACCAACCTCAAGGAGCAGGCGCGATCGCTCGGTCTCGAGTCGCGCTGGCACGAAGTCGCCAAGACCTATGCCGATGTGAACCAGATGTTCGGCGATATCGTGAAGGTGACGCCGTCATCGAAGGTCGTTGGCGACATGGCGCTGGCGATGGTGAGCTCGGGCCTGACGCGTGCCGATGTCGAAGACCCAAAGAAGGACGTCGCGTTCCCCGATTCCGTGGTCGGCTTCTTTGCCGGCGATCTCGGTCAGCCGCCCGGTGGTTTCCCCAAGGCACTGCAGGCGAAAGTCCTCAAAGGCCGGACACCGCTCACTGAACGGCCCGGCTCCTATCTCAAGGATGTCGATCTCGAGGCCGAACGCGCAAAGGTCGAGAAGGAAGCCGGCATCGAGCTCGACGATCTGCGCCTTGCTTCACACGTGATGTATCCCAAGGTCTTTGCCGACTACCTCAAGACGCAGGACAGGTACGGCCCCACGGCCGTGCTGCCGACGCCGGTCTATTTCTACGGGCTCAGCCAGGGCGAAGAGATCTTTGTCGAGATCGAACACGGCAAGCAGATGGTCATCAACTATCTCGGCCGGGCCGAAACCAACGAGAAGGGGCAAGTCCGAGTCTTCTTTGATCTCAACGGCCAGCCACGCACCATCACCGTGCCCGACCGCTCGAAGATCGGCGAGGTTCAGGTGCGCGCCAAGGCGGCTCTGGGCGATGCCAAGCAAATCGGCGCGCCGATGCCCGGCGTTATCTCGGGCCTCCAGATCAAGGTTGGCGACAAGGTCAGTGCCGGCGACGTGCTGCTTTCGATCGAAGCCATGAAGATGGAGACGGCCATCCACGCGGAGGCCGATGGCGTCGTCGCCGAAGTCACGGTCAAGCCCGGCGATCAGATCGACGCCAAGGACCTGCTGGTGCGCTTCGAATAGTCTGACGGAATGTCGACTCCCAGCCGGCTCGTTCGTTGCAGTGATGAACGAGCCAAGGAGCGGAAGATGTCTGCAACCGTACTTTACATGTCCATGTCACTGGATGGCTTTATCGCCGGCCCGAATGAAACCGTTGATAACGGTCTTGGCGATGGCGGCATGCGCCTCCACCAATGGATGTTTACAAATGGGGAGATCGACCGCGAGGCACTGACCGGCGTCGACCGGCAGGTGTGGGACGAGATACTCGCCACCGGCGCCGTGGTTGCGGGGCGGGGAACGTTTGATCCAGCCGGTGGCTGGGGCGGTGACAACCACAATGGCGCGCCGATCTACATCCTTAGCCGGCACCCTGCGCCTGACTGGGCGGCGCATTGGCCCCTTGTGCACTATGTGGACGACCTTGCGTTTGCGATGGCCGAGGCCAAGCGGGCAGCTCGTGGAAAGAATGTGCTGGTGCATGGCGCCGGCATCGCGCAGCGGGCGCTGAAGGCCAGGTTGCTGGATGAAATTCAGATACACCTTGTGCCAGTGTTGCTGGGCAGCGGACGGCCGCTATTCGAGCATTTGGGGGTCGAGCATATCGAACTCGAGCCGATCAGTGCGCGCCAGGGCGAAGAGGTCACCCATCTGCGCTATCGGGTAAAGCGCTGATCCGGCCTACATCCGCCGCGCCGTACCGTCGATGGTCCGGCCGCCGCGATTGTCGCGCCGCCGGGCCTCGGAGGCGCGTTGGGGCAGCAGCGTTACCAGCCAGCTGACGAGCAGCGGAATGATCACTGCGTCGTCCAGCCAGCCGAGCACAGGGATGAAATCCGGGATGAAATCGAGCGGCATCAGCAGGTAGGCCGGCACGACAAGCATCAATGCCTTCAGCCAGAGCGGCGTCTCGGGCGCCTGGAAGGCGCGCCACAGGATGCTGAGTTCGCGCCAGAACTGCCAAATGCGATTCATCGGTGACCCTCCATGCCGCTCGGTTCGACATGGGAAAGTCGATGCCGGGATTCAAGTCCCGAAAAGTGATCAGCTGCAGCTGGCGTTCGCCGTTGCTTCCGCCTGCTGGGCAGCATCCCGGTATTGGCCGGCCTGTCCGCCGTCGTTCAGGCAGGATTTCGCGTAGGCCGCTGCCTTCCAGTAGAGATCGGCGCTTTGCCGGGCCATCTGGCAAATGCCCATCGAGCCGCTGTTCTGGTTGATGTAATTCGTCAGTCGATTGATTTCGTCCAGCTGGCTCGAGCAACTTGCAAACGCGCTGGTGGAAACCCCAGCGAGAAACAGGCCCAGAACAATCGTTTTCATCATCTACCCCCGTGAATACCAGAGCAGAACACGAGATCGAGTGGGGGACAAGATCGGGCACCAGAGGCTCATCAGTCGAGAAGCTTTTTGTCGCGCATCAGCCGAATGACGGCCATGGCGTAAGCGTTGGAGAGGCCGTACTCGACCATCAGCCAGTCGATCGCCGGGCGCGATTTGGCTCCGGGCTTGGCGAGACCCTTCTTGACGGCCTTTTTGACCATGTCCTCGGGGTTTACCCCTGTCTGCTTCTCTATGTTGTCGAGATAGGCTTGGAAGGTCATTGCCGATTCTCCGCAGTGGCGGCATAGTAGCGCTCGCGGCCCGCGTCCGTCGACACGACGCCATCCGCGAAATCTCCCCCTAGCATTCTCGCGCCCCCGATGGGGCCTTTTGCGTTTCTCAAAAACAGGAGCGATCGATGGATCGACTTTGGATCGTACTTGTCGGCGGGCTGCTGCCAGCGCTGGCGTTTGGCGTCTCCGCGATCTTTCAGAAGGGGGCGGTGCAGGCAGGGATCGGCGCCGGGACATCGTTGTTTGTCACCGGTCTGGTAATGGCCGCCGGTGGCCTGGCGTTGCGGCCCGCGCTTGGCGAGGCGAACTGGGGCGGGCTTTCCGCGCTTGCATTGGCACTGGTGGGGGCGGCGCTGTTTGCCGTCGCGTCCGGAGCGATCAACTTCGCGCTCGTCCGTCTCGCGGCCCCGGTGTCGCTGGTGGCGCCCATCACGGTCATTTCGTCGCTTGTGACCGTGGTCGCGGGGTTCGTGGTGTTCCGCGAATATGAGGGCGTGCGGGCCTGGCAGTTGCTGGGCGGGGCGCTGCTGGTCGTTGGCGGAGCGGCGCTGGTGGCGACGAGCTAGCAACCATGCCGGGATTGCGGCACCGGGCGTCATTGCGCCTTCATGCGCCAGGGCTTATCTGACAGAAAGAATGAGCCTTTTCCCGCGCAAGCATACGGTCGGCGTCGATGTCGGCGGCGTGATGGTCGGCGGTGGCGCCCCCATCGTCGTCCAATCGATGACCAACACCGATACCGCCGACATCGAGGCGACGGTGAAGCAGGTGGGTCAGCTCTGGCGCGCCGGCTCCGAGCTTGTCCGCATCACGGTCGACCGCGACGAAAGCGCCGCGGCCGTACCGCACATTCGCGACCGGCTGCGGGCGCGCGGAATCACTGTGCCGCTGATCGGCGATTTCCACTACATCGGCCACAAGCTGCTCACCGATCATCCGGCCGCGGCCGAAGCGCTCGACAAGTATCGCATCAATCCGGGCAATGTCGGCTTCCGCGAGAAGCGCGACGCGCAGTTCGGCACGCTGATCGAGCTCGCTATCAAGTACGGTAGGCCTGTCCGCATCGGCGTCAATTGGGGCTCGCTCGACCAGGAGCTTCTTACCAGGCTCATGGACGAGAACGCCGTTTCAGCTGAACCTGTTTCTGCCACCGCCGTGCAGCGTGAGGCCATAATCCAGTCAGCGCTGCTCAGCGCGCAGCGCGCCGAAGAGATTGGACTCGGGGCTGATCGCATCATCCTCTCGACCAAGGTCAGCGATGTGCAGAACCTCATCGCCGTCTACCAGGCGCTGAGTGCGCGCTGCCATTACGCGCTGCATTTGGGCCTCACCGAAGCAGGGATGGGTTCGAAAGGCATCGTCGCATCTTCGGCAGCGATGGGCATTCTGCTGCAGCAGGGGATCGGCGACACGATCCGCGTATCGCTAACGCCGGAGCCTGATGGCGATCGTACGCAGGAAGTGCGCGTGGCGCAGGAGTTGCTGCAGACCATGGGCTTTCGCCAGTTCCTGCCGATCGTTGCCGCGTGCCCCGGTTGCGGCCGCACCACCAGCCAGACCTTCCAAGTGCTGGCCAAAGAGATTCAGGACAACCTCACCAATTCGATGCCCGAGTGGCGCGAGCGCTATCCGGGTGTCGAGGCGCTCTCGGTTGCCGTGATGGGCTGCATCGTCAACGGACCGGGCGAGAGCAAGCACGCCGATATCGGCATTTCGCTGCCCGGCACCGGCGAGACCCCGGCCGCTCCGGTCTTCGTCGAAGGCAAGAAGGTTGCAACGCTCCGTGGCGCCGACGTGGCAGAGCAGTTCAAGCACATGGTCGCGGACTACATCAAAGAGCGGTTCGGTGGCGGGCAGAAGAGCGCGGCGGAGTAGATGGCCAAAGCGGCGAGTCAGACCGATCCTAAGGTTCTCGCCGCATTCGACACCATGATCGGTGGAGTCAAAGGCGTAGAGCGCAAGGGCGCGGCGATGCCGTATGTGTCGATCAACGGCAACATGTACGCGATGGTGAGCAAGGCCGACGTCATTGGGCTCAGGCTCAACAAGGACGACTTCACGAAGTTTGTCGCCGAGAATGGGCCGAGCCCGTTTGAAGGTACGCCGGGCTTCATCAGCAAGGAATATGTGGCCATTCCAGCGGCAATGCTCGGCGACGCTGCCGCGCTCAGGAAGTGGTTCAAGCTCAGCCACGCATCCGCAGCATCGCTCAAGCCGAAGAAGACGACGCGCTAGAGCGGCAGCTCGCCCTGATCCAGCATAGCCTTGTACTTCGCGACGAGATCGCGATGGATCGGGGCCTGCAGCAGATAGCGCATCCGTTCGGGCGAGGGCTTCTTGTAATCGCTCATCAGTTCGATGACCGGAACCGATGGGCCGTCGAACGGGATGTATAGAACATCCATGCCGGCCTCGACCGTACCTGTCTGCAGCACGCGGCCATACACACCGGGCCGTTGTGCCGCGTGGAAATACTTCACCCACAGCGGATCGCCCATGCGGGCGGCAAACGTCGCGCAGGGGTTGCGCGGTGAAGTTGCTTCAAGCAGCACATCGCCGATTTCGAAGCGATCACCGATATTGATCATGCCGCTCTGGAGCCCTGCGACGGTGAGGTTCTCGCCGAACAGACCCGGCGGCATTTCGCGCCCGAGGTCGCGCGCGAAATAATCGTAGTCGGGTGCGCCGTAGAGATACACCGCTTGGTCCAGTCCGCCATGGTGCTTCTTGTCGAGCACCGCATCTCCTTCGAGGCCATACTCGCCGATGCGCACCGCGCCCGATGACGGCACCTTGACGATGCCGGTCAGATCCTTGTGGCCGGGAATGTACTGGGGTTTGCCGAGATTGACGGCGATGAGGCGCATCTCTGTCACACCGGCACCTCGCAGGCATCGGCCCATTTGCCGCCGCAGAGTTCGACCAGCCGCGCCAGAGGAAGCCGTACCGAAGCGTGGGTCGAACCGCCCGCCGGAATAAGTTCGTCGTAAATCTTGAGCGAGATGTCGCAATAGATGGCAAGCGGCGCTGGCAGGCCGAAGGGGCACACGCCACCGACAGCATGGCTCGTGAGCCGTAGGACATCTTCGGGGCCGAGCATGCGAGGCCGCCCGCCGAACGCCGCCTTGGCCTTCTGATTGGAGAGGCGCGCATCGCCGCGCGTCACCAGCAGGAACTCGTCATCGTTGACGCGGATGGCGAGCGTCTTGGCGATTTGGCCCGGCGCGACGCCATGCACGGCGGCGGCGAGATCGACCGTCGCCGTCGAATCTTCCGTCTCCATCACATGCAAATCGGGAGCGCGGCGGGCGAGATCCGCCTTGACGGTTTCGACGGTCACTCAATTCTCTCTTGTGGCGACGTAGCGGGCCGCTTCGCGCAGCATATCGGCCTCGGGGCCGAAGCGAGTGAGGGCGGTGATGGCGTCGTGGACCATGTCGCCGAGATGACGGCGCGCCGCGTCCACCCCAAGCCGTGCCACGAGCGTCTGCTTATTGGCGGCATGGTCCTTGCCGGTTGCCTTACCCATCGCGTCCGGAGAGGCGGTGACGTCGAGCAAATCGTCGGCGAGCTGGAAGGCGCGTCCCAAGGCCTCGGCATATTCGGTCAGCGCACCCAGCGCGTCATTGTCGGCGCTGCCAAGGATCGCACCCATCCGAACCGACGCGCGGATCAGAGCGCCCGTCTTCATCGCTTGCATGCGGGCGATGCCCACTTCGTCAAGCCGCGAGGTCTCGCCCTCGATGTCGCTCATCTGCCCGCCAACCATCCCGCCGGCGCCCGCCGCCGCCGCGAGCTCGACAATGAGCCGGGCGCGAAGCGCGGTATCGGCATGGCCGTGCTCGGCAAGGTGCCCGAAGGCTAACGTAAGCAGCGCGTCCCCCGCGAGGATCGCCGTCGCCTCGTCATAGGCCCTGTGGACCGTCGGGCGTCCGCGCCGCAGATCGTCGTCATCCATGGCCGGCAGATCGTCGTGGATCAGCGAATAGCAGTGAACCAATTCCACCGCGGTCGCCGCCGCGATGCTCAGTTCCGGTGCGACCCCAAACAGCACGGCCGTCTGCCGCAGCAGGAACGGGCGCAGCCGCTTGCCGCCCTCGAGCGTCCCGTGCCGCATCGCTGCGACCAGCCGGTCCGGCGGGGCGCTCGGGCCAGTCAAAGCCGTGCTCTCGAGCAGGGTGGCCAGAGCCGCCTCGATTTCGGCGGCGTTCTGGGCCATTAGGGTGTCGAATTGGCTCATTTCCCAGCGGACCTAGCGCGCCGCAGCCCCCTAGCCAAGCGGGGATTTCTCCACTATAGACCCCGCCAATTCCCGGCAGACCCTGTCTGTTGACGCCGAAATGCGCGGCGAAACCTATTGATACGGAGACCCAGATGGCCGTTCCGAAACGCAAAACCTCGCCGATGAAGCGCGGATTCCGCCGCTCCGCCGATGCGCTGACCGCTCCCGCCTATGTCGAGGACAAGGATTCGGGCGAGCTTCGCCGTCCGCACCATGTCGACCTCAAGACCGGCATGTATCGCGGCCGCCAGGTGCTGGAACCCAAGAAGTCGTAAGTCCGGCTTTCGTCGGCTTGAAAGTTTGAACGGCCAGCCTCACAAGGGCTGGCCTTTTCATTTGCGGGGTCAGGCAATGGCGAAGACGCGGACCGAAACCGACTCGATGGGTGCCATCGATGTGCCCGCCGACAAGTATTACGGCGCGCAGACCGCACGCAGCCTCCACCATTTCGACATCGGCGGGCAGAAGATGCCGACTGAGATCATCCATGCCTTCGGCATCCTCAAGAAGGCGGCGGTCAATGCCAATTTCAAGCTCAAGCTCATCGACAAAGCGAAGCGCGATCTGATCGCCGCCGCGGCCGACGAGGTGATCGCCGGCACGCTCGCCGAGCATTTCCCGCTGGTCGTGTGGCAGACCGGCTCGGGCACGCAGTCGAACATGAATGTCAACGAGGTGATCTCCAACCGTGCCATCGAAATGGCCGGTGGCAAGATGGGCTCTAAAACGCCGATCCACCCCAATGACCACGTCAATATGAGCCAGTCGAGCAACGACACCTACCCAACAGCGATGCATATCGCGGCGGTGCTGGCGCTCGAGGAATATCTCTACCCGCGCGTGAAGCTGCTACGCGATACGCTCGACAAGAAGTCAAAGGCCTTCATGAAGATCGTCAAGATCGGCCGCACCCATCTGATGGATGCCACACCGCTGACGCTAGGGCAGGAGATCTCAGGCTGGGTGGCGCAGATCGACCTCGCGCTCAAGGCGATCAAGGCGTCGGAAGTGCAGCTTTATGAGCTGGCGCTGGGTGGTACCGCGGTCGGCACGGGGCTCAACGCGCACCCGAAGTACGGCGAGACGGTCGCCGCTGAGATCGCCAAGCTTACGAAGCAACCCTTCGTCACCGCGCCCAACAAATATGCGGTGATGGCTGGCCATGACGCGTTCGTCGGTGCGTCCGGGGCGCTGAAGCAACTTGCCGCAGCGTTGATGAAGATCGCCAATGATGTGCGCTGGCTCGCGTCGGGCCCGCGCTCGGGCCTGGGTGAAATCACCATTCCCGAGAATGAGCCGGGCTCATCGATCATGCCGGGCAAGGTCAACCCGACCCAGTCGGAGGCCATGACAATGGTTGCCGTTCAGGTGATGGGCAATGACACGGCGATCGGCATTGCCGCGAGCCAGGGCAATTTCGAGCTCAATGTCTTCAAGCCCGTCATCGCCTACAACTTCCTGCAGTCGGTGCGGCTGCTCGCAGACGCATCCAAGAGCTTCAACGATCATTGCGCCGCGGGCATCGAGCCCAACAAGGCGCGCATCAAGCAGCTTGTGGACCAGTCCCTGATGCTGGTGACGGCGCTCAACCGCAAGATCGGCTACGACAACGCGGCCAAGATCGCCAAGAACGCGCACAAGAAGGGGACGACCCTTCGTGAGTCTGCGATCGAGCTTGGCCTCCTCACCGGCGCCGAGTTCGACGCCGAGGTGAAGCCGGAGGCCATGGTGGGCAATCTGAAGGTCTAGTGGCTTCGAAGGGGCGTGGAGATGTCTGTGTTCCGCACTGGCTTCGTGATCTTTCCCGACCTCACCCAGCTCGACTTTACGGGTCCGTTCGAGGTGCTGAGCGATTGGCGACTCCACCCTCCGCGACCACCCCGAGCAAATTCACCGAAGCACCCACCTACGTCGTCGCCAAATCGATGGACCCGGTAAAGAGCGATAGGGGACTGAGTTTACTGCCGACGCATACATTCGAGACGTGTCCCGACCTCGATCTTATCTGCGTACCCGGCGGTGGCGGCGTGGTGGGCGCTCTCGATGACACAGAGACCATCGAATTCATTCGCCGCCAGGGCCGCCGGGCCACCTATCCAACGTCGGTTTGTATGGGTGCATTCCTGCTTGGCGCTGCAGGCCTGCTTAGGGGACGGAGGGCAGGCACGCATTGGGCCTATGTCGACCTTCTGCCGCTTGTCGGTGCGACGCACGAGAAAGGCCGCATCGTGCGCGACGGAAATATCTTCACATCCGGCGGAGTGAGCGCCGGCATCGACTTTGGCTTGAGCGTCGCGGCCGAGGTCGCGGGGCCGGATGTGGCGCGGGCGATTCAGCTCGCGATCGAATATGATCCCGCGCCACCCTTCGACAGCGGGCATCCGGACAAGGCGTCGGAAATGGCCGTCACGCTAATGACTCAGCGCAACGCGGGGGCCCACGAAAGTATTCGCGAGGTGCTTGAGAAGCGCCGCGAAAGCTAGGCCTAACGCCGCCAGGCGCCGCGAGCGACCAACGCGATGCCGATGACCAGCAGGATCACCGGCCAGAGCAGGCCCCAATTGACCCCGACATAGAGCGCAATCGCCAGCGCGAGAAAGATCAATCCGGCAACCAGTGCACCGCTGGCGCGACGCGACATCCCACCATCTTCGCGATAGGCGCGCGTAGCGGCGACGAGCGAGCCACCGGCCGGGATCAGCAGGAACGCCGCCCACCAATTGTCGGGCAGATGCAGACCCATGTTCTGGGCCAGCAGTACCGCGCCGATCACGATTAGGATCACGCCTCCGACCATCGGGCCGCCAAAGCCGGGACCATGTCCTCGCATGGCGCGACGGGCATCACGCTCCTCGCGGCGCATGTCGCGCCAATCTTCGCGCGGCGGCAGGCTTTCCTGGCTCATGGATCGAACTCCTCGGGGCTGGCGTTCCACAATATAGGGTGGCAAGGGCGGTTTCGCCATGCCGTCAGGACTGGCGCTGTCCGGCAGGCTTTGCCATTGTCGGCGCACGGCGAGAAGGAGGCCACAATGACCGACAATACGGTGTTCATCCCACCCGAGGGCACGCGGGTCGTCCGGCGCGGCGGAGCCTTTATCCCGCCGCTGCTGATCATTCCCTTCCTGATCTACAACGCCCTGGCCTTTACGCTTTATGGTGGGCGGCCTACGGGCTGGAGCGGCCAGGTCTTCACGATCCCGATGGTCTCGGGCGTGCCGTGGACGCTGACCGCCGGAGATGTCCTGCTGGTCGTCGGGCTCGTGTGCCTCTTCTTCGAGGTGCTGAAATCGACTCAAACCGGCCGCAGTTCGGTCATCGAGCACATGCTGTCGACGGCGCTGTTCGTGATCTTCCTCATCGAGTTCCTGCTCGCAGGCGCGGCGGCAAGCTCGGTCTTCTTCCTCTTGATGGTAATGGCGATCGTCGACGTGGTGGCAGGGTTCACCATCTCGATCACCGGTGCCGGCCGCGACGTGACGATGGCGAACTAGCGCGTCACACGACGACGTTAAGTCTGGATGTTGGTCCGTGTGCCCGGAGGCAACCGCTTCTGGGCAACGCGGCCCGCAGCGTCGTAGCTCTGGATCACTTCCGTGAGCGGCGCCTGACGCCTCTCGCGCTGGATCGAAAGCTGATGTTTTTCGGCGATGAGTTGGCTGAGGAACGCCGCCTTGGGCGCCTGGCGGGTGTAGAGGCCGCGGGCAAAGCGATGCCTTGCGTTCCCATCGAGGGTCGCGGGCAAGCCGGCACTCATCGATTCGATAACGGCCATCGCCTCCAGCCTCGCGGGCGAGCTGTCCCAAAATGAGTCAGAATTCGCCTGCCTGTGGCGGTTAACGTCGGTCCGCCCGCTTCGGTTGGCAAGGTTTCGTTAAGAAATGGGTTACCGCGTTAACCTCTGAGTGGCAGCCGCAGGATGTGGCGACGCTTGCCGGCGCGGGCGACCTCCTCGAAGCCAAGCCGCTTGAAGGCGGGGACGAAGCCCATAAAGCGGTATGACGGCGAGTCGGGGCTGACCGGGTAGGCCTCGATCGCGGTGGCGCCGCGTTTCCTGGCGTAGGCCGAGGCCGCCTCGATAAGCTCTGCGCTGAGCCCTTCCTTGCGATGGTTACGGGCGACGTACATGCAGGCGAGCGACCAGATGACTTCATCGTCCCCGGCCTTGGGCCCGCCAAGCCGGCGATACGTGTCGCGCGGCGCAATCGACACCCAGGCGACCGGCTCTCCCTCTAAATAACCGACGAGGCCTATCGGCGTGCCCGCATCGACGCGCTTCTTGATGAAGGGTTTTCGCTTCGGTCCCGGTGTGGGCACCTCTTCGGGCGTCGAGCGAAACGCCATGCACCAGCAATATTTCGGCGCGCCCGGAGACTGGAACAGCGTTTCAAAATCCGGCCAGCTCGATTTGGTCACCGGCTTGAATGTGAGCCGGGTTGCCATCTCAGGCAAAGTTATCCTTGGCCTTGCGCAGCGCTGCAAACACGACCGACGGATCGATGTCGCGTTCGAGCCCCATCGCCGCGGCCATGGCCGGCTGGTCGGCGCGCAGGAATGGGTTGGTGCGCTTCTCCATGCCCATGCTGACCGGGATGGTGGGCTGGTTGGCGGCGCGGAGGCGTTTGACTTCCGTGCTGCGGATATTGAGCGCCGCATTGCGCGGGTCGATGCTCTGGGCAAACTTGGCATTGGACTCAGTGTATTCGTGACCGCAATACATCAGCGTGTCGTCCCCGAGAGTACGAAGGGCCTTGAGGCCCTCCCACATCGGACCGGGTTTGCCTTCCATCATCGCTCCGCAGCCCAGCGAGAACAGCGCGTCGCCGACAAACACGTGCTTGTCCACGGCGTTGTAGTAGCAGACATGGCCCAGCGTATGGCCAGGGGTCTCGATGACCTTGAACAGAGTGCTGCCAAAGGGCACCCCGTCGCCGTCCTGGACGACGATGTCGAGCCCAAGGATCCTTTCCGCCTCGGCGCGCGGCCCAACGACGGTAATGTCGTAGTCCGCTTTGAGTACCGGCAGGCCCTCGACATGGTCGCGGTGGTGGTGGGTGATCAGCACATCGGTCAGCGTCCAGCCGCGTCGACCAAGGGCGTTTTCGATTTCGCGCGCATCGGGCGCGTCGATTGCAGCCGTGCGCCGGCTTTCTATATCATGGACAAGAATGCCGTAATTGTCGGACCGGCAGGGGAAGATGTCGACGAGGACGCTCAAATTGGTCGGTTCCAGCAGTCAAATCAGCAAGGGCGGACGTTTTAGCCTGAGGCCAATGGCGACACCATGACCCCAGATGTCAATCGACTGATCGGCTTCTACAAGTCCCCGCTGGGCAAGATCTCGCGCGCGCTGGTGCGCGAGGTGATCAGCAACTTTGCCGGCAATGTTGCAGGGCAAAGGGTGATTGGCCTCGGCTTTGCCTCGCCCTATCTGCGCTTTGCGCTCGAGAAGGCAGAACGCGTGCTCGCCTTCATGCCGGCGCGGCAGGGCGCTTCGGCCTGGCCCCGCGAGGGCCCGTCCCATACCGTGCTCAGCGATCCGCTCGAGCTGCCGCTCACCGACGCAGCGGTCGATCTCATCATTGCCGTCCATTCCCTCGAGCACATCACCGACGCTGAGGAGTTCATGCGCGAACTCTGGCGCGTCGCCGCTCCGAACGCGCGGCTGATCGTTGTCGTGCCGCGCCGCCGGGGCTTTTGGGCCAATGCCGACAACCAGCCCTTCGGCGATGGCAATCCCTACAGCCGCAGGCAGCTCGACAAATTGCTGCGTGACCACAGTTTCGTCCCGGTCGCGTGGCGTGAGGCCCTCTATCTGCCGCCGTCCAACAGCAGGGTCGTCCTCAAGGCTGCCCGCTTCTTCGAGCGGTTCTTCCGCCTGTTCGGGCCGCTTTTCTCGGGAGTCATCGTGGTCTCGGCCAAGAAGGAACTGTTCCCGGCCGTACCACGCCGCAGACGGTTGGAGCGGCTGGTGCGGGTGCCGTCCATGGCGCCGCAGGCGGCGATGGAAGGGTTAAGCAGCAAGCGCTAGGTCCCGGGGAAGCGGGCTTTGCCTTTGCGGGGCGGTTTCACTATGGTCCGCCGCGTTTTCAGGCCCGCCCATGACCGACAAAGATCCGCCCGACAAAGAGCTGCCCGAGCGCCCGGTACCCCAGCCGGGTATTCTCGACATCGCGCCCTACACCCCGGGCAAGTCCCAGGCGGCGCCGGGCGTCGTGCCGGTCAAGCTGTCGGCCAACGAATCTCCCATCGGCGCCTCTCCAGAGGCGCTCAAGGCGCTGTGCGAGGCGGACGAGCACCCCGAGATCTATCCCGAGGGCACGTCGCGCGTGCTGCGTGAGGCCCTGGGCGACGTCCACAAGCTCGATCCGGCGCGTATCGTTTGCGGTAATGGATCGGACGATCTGCTGCACCTGCTCGCGCAGTGCTACCTCGGCGCCGGAGACAGCGCGGTGATGAGCCGGCATGGCTTTAACGTCTATCCGATCGTCACGATGGGTGCGTCGGCCCAAATCATCATGGCTCCCGAGCGAGATTATCGCGCCGACGTGGATGCGATGCTCGAAGCAGTACGGCCGGATACCAAAGTTGTGTTCCTCGCCAACCCCAACAATCCTACCGGCACCTATCTCGGTGCGGGCGAGCTCGACCGGCTGCACGCCGGGCTGCGCAAGGATATCCTCTTTGTCCTCGACAGCGCCTATGCGGAGTATGTGACGGCGGAGGATTATTCCGTGGGCGTCGAGCTTGTCGATCGCGCCGAGAATGCCGTCATGGTCCGGACCTTCTCGAAGATGGGCCTTGCGTCCTCGCGCATCGGCTGGATGTACGCGCCCGCGCATGTCGTCGATGTCGTCAACCGCATCCGTGGTCCGTTCAACGTCAACCGTCCGGCGCAATTCGCCGGCGCGGCGGCAGCGCGCGACCTCGCGTTCACCGACAGGCTCCGTACCTACAATGCGCAATGGCGGGCGTGGCTCACCAAGGCGCTCAACTCGAACGCCATCCGCGTGGTGCCGAGCGAAGCGAATTTCGTGCTGGCGCTGTTTCCGGATGCGGAAACGGCGCGCGAAGCGTTCCGGGCGCTGTTCGCCGAGGGCTTGATCGTCCGCGAGATCGGCGTCTATGGGATCGAGAACGGGCTCAGGATTTCGATCGGGCCCGAACAGGCGATGCGGCGCTTGGTAAAGGTCTTGCAGCGCTTCGGCGCGCCGGGGGCGGAGTAAATGTTCGAAAAGATTGCTCTGATCGGCATCGGCCTCATCGGATCATCCATCGCCCGCGCGGTGCGGCTCAAGGGTCTCGCCAAGACGATTGCGATTTCGACGCGCAAGCCCGCGACCCTCGACGAGGCGCGCAATCTCGGCCTCGGCGACGTCTACTCGCTCGACCCTGTGGAGGTGGTGAAGGGCGCCGATCTCGTCATCCTCTGCATTCCCGTCCTCTCATACGAGGCCGTGATGCAGAAGATCGGGCCGCACCTGAGGGAAGGGGCGATCCTTTCGGACGTTGGCTCCGTCAAGCAGAGTGTCATCAAGGCGATGGCGCCGCACATTCCGAAGGGCGTCTACCTCATCCCCGGCCATCCCATCGCGGGCACCGAGCATTCCGGTCCGTCTTCCGGCTTTCCCGAGCTCTTCATCAATCGCTGGTGCGTGCTGACGCCCGCGAGCGATGTCGCGCTTTCGGCCGTCAGCAAGCTCACTGCGTTCTGGGCGGCGCTCGGTTCAAATGTCGAGGTGATGGACCCGGCGCACCACGACATGGTGCTGGCGATCACCAGCCATATCCCGCACCTCGTCGCTTACAACATTGTGGGTACTGTTGCCGATCTCGAGGCGTCCACGCAGTCCGAGGTCATCAAGTTCTCCGCCTCGGGCTTCCGCGATTTCACCCGCATCGCAGCGAGTGACCCTGTGATGTGGCGCGACGTGTTCCTTACTAATCGCGATGCCGTCCTCGAGATGCTCGGGCGCTTCCTCGAGGACCTCAGCGCCCTGCAGCGCATGGTGCGCAATGGCGACGGACAAGGGATGGAAGACCTCTTCACGCGTACCCGCGCCATCCGCCGTTCGATTATCACGGCTGGGCAGGAGACTGCGGCCGCCGATTTCGGCCGTCCGCATGGCTCTACCAACACCATCAGCGGCCCATCCGGCACTGCGCAGGTACAGCAGGGGGCTGCGGCCCCGCTGATTGACGTGAATGTCGAGGTCGACAGCCCCGTGCGCGAGCACGGCGGCGGCGACGACGCTTAGGACGGGCCGGGGCGTCTGACCCAGCCTCTTGTCTGTAACGAAGCGCTGCATCAGTCTCTGCGCTCCACGTGGAGGGCGCGATGGAAGACATTTCGGGTTACGAGAAGATGCTTAGGGGCGAGCCCAATCTCAGTCCCAATCCCCATCTCATACGGTTACAGGCCGAGGCGCGGGTCAAGCTCGACGCCTACAACGCGACACCGATGTCCGACGGCGACAAGCGTTACGCCATGCTGCGCGAAATGATGGGCAGCGTGGGCGGCACCTTTTGTCTGGTGTTTTCACCTCTCACGCTCGAATACGGCAAACACATCCACCTCGGAAACTGCTTCATCAATTTCGACTGCATGTTTCTCGACGGCGCGGAAATTCGGATTGGCGACGACACGATGGTTGGGCCGCGCGTGCAATTTATGGCGTCGGGGCACCCGGTGCGCTATGCGGAACGCTTCGCGCGCGATCCTCAAAATGGTGAAATCACGGGGGCGTGGGGAATCAGTAAGCCCATCACGATCGGCGAGGGCTGCTGGATCGGAGCCGGTGCGATAATCCTTGGCGGAGTCACCATCGGCGACAGGACCACGATCGGCGCGGGAAGCGTGGTGACCAAATCGATCCCCTCGGACGTGTTGGCGGTGGGCAACCCGTGCCGCGTGGTGAAGCGGCTCGACTAGTCAGATCGACTTCAGCGCTTCGATGACCCGAGTGCCATCCGGCGAGTTCCATTCGGCCGGTCCCTGCAGCACCGCCAGCTCGCAGCCCTTGGCGTCGATGAGCAGTGAGGTCGGCAGGCCGATCGAGACGGCGGTCGTCTTCAGCCGGTCGAGCACGGCGAACTTGTCGTCGATCAGCAAGGGCAGGTGCGCCCAGTTGCCGGCCTTGAAGAAAGTCTCGGCCTTGCCCGCCTGCGTTTCGCCCGTGTTGATCGTGACGACTTCAAACTTGTCGTCGTTCTGCGCGGCGGCAAGGGCGTCGAGTGCCGGCATCTCGGCTCGGCAGGGGATGCACCAGCTGGCCCAGAAGTTAACGAGAAGTTTCTTGCCGGCGTAGGCCGCAAGGGTTGTCGGCTTGCCGCTCGCATCGGTAAACGCGAGGTCCGCATAGCCGCGGCCGGTGCCGGTGCCGTTGAGCGCTGCGAGTTCGCCGGTGGCCGCCACGTCGATCATCTTGGCCGCCGACGGCTGTGGTGCACAGGCCGTGGCGCCCCCCAGGAGCCCGGCATTGCCCACCCAAACCGTAATGGCTATAGCTAAAACCGCGCACAGGGCGGCCGCCGCCAAGACCCTGCGCGGGCTCAGTTTCGGGCGTTCGGGCGCGGGTTCGGACACGAAAACTCCAAGGAACCGGTGATGAGCAATCGCATGTGGGGCGGCCGGTTTTCCTCCGGCCCCGACGCCATCATGGAAGAGATCAATGCCTCGATCGGCTTCGATCACCGGCTCTATAAGCAGGATACTTTCCAGCACATTGGGATCCTAAGCTTAGAATTCCACGTGGACAAGTTGTCGCG
>JADMIO010806456.1_pt1 | contig 66732 bp, 44 predicted proteins | sample 8958161 | NCBI WGS metagenome assembly JADMIO01 (sample SAMN16585339, study PRJNA669376) | soil metagenome | isolation source: Crop rotation soil | place: USA: Cullars Rotation, Alabama | collected 2011 | reverse complement strand
CGCGACAACTTGTCCACGTGGAATTCTAAGCTTAGGATCCCAATGTGCTGGAAAGATGAATAAGCTGACGAGAATACTGACCATCGCGATGACCGTCGCCGCCACGATGGCGCCGGCGGCACTCGCACAATCCGGCGATGCCGCCGACTCGTTGTACCGCCGCGCGCAACAAGCGCTGGCGGACAACGACTACGCACGCGGCGCCACGATGTTCAAGCAGATCGCCGACCAGTACGCGCGCTCGGCGCATGCCGGGGAAGCGCTCTACTGGCAGGCCTGGGCGCTGTACCACAGCGGCATCGACCGCAACAGCCGCTCGGACCTCGACGCGGCCGCGGCGGCGCTCGAACGGCAGCAGCGCAGCTACTCGCCGACGGTGACGTCCGATGCGCGCGACCTGCGCATCCGGATTCGCACGGCGCAGGCGCGGCTCGGCGATGCGACCGCAGCCGCCTCGGTCTCGTCGACGGCGCAGCAGCTCGATACCGCGCGCGGCTGTCCCGATGAGGACGACGACATGCGGATCGTCGCGCTCCAGGGACTGATGTCCATGGACGCGGAGTCGGCGGTGCCGATTCTGAAGCAGGTGCTGGCGCGCCGCGGCGCGTGCACGGAAGAGCTGCGGAAGCGCGCCGTGTTCATCCTGTCGCAGAAGAACGGGAGCGAAGACGTCACCCCCGTCCTCCTGAACGTGGCGCGCACCGACCCGAGCAGCGAGGTGCGCGGTGACGCGATCCAGTGGCTGGGCCAGTCGCACTCCGAGGCGGCGCTGGCGGCACTCGACTCGGTGGTGTTCGCCACGACCGACGAAGAGCTTCAGAACAAGGCCCTGTTCGCGCTCTCACAGTCACGGGCCGATCGCGCGACGCAGGCGCTGAAGCGCGCGGCGAGCGAGGCGCGGCTGTCCGAGGAAGTGCGGGGGCAGGCGGTGTTCTGGTTGGGCCAGACGCGCCGCGCGGACATGGATTTCTTCCGGACGTTGTTCAAGGCGACGACCAGCGAAGACATCCGCGGCAAGATCTTCATGGCGGTGGCCCAGACGCGCACCGCGGAAGGCATGAAGTGGCTCATGGACCTCGCGCGCGACAGCTCGATCGACACCGAGAGTCGCAAGCAGGCGATCTTCTGGGGCGGTCAGAACGGCATCGACATCACGCAGATGGTGACGCTGTACGACCAGGTGCGGCCGAACGAGGAGCTGCAGGAGCACATCCTGTTCACGCTGTCCCAGCGTCGCGAGGACGCCGCGCTCGACAAGCTGTTCGCCGTGGCCAAGAGCGATCCCAACACGGAGCTGCGCAAGAAAGCGGTGTTCTGGATCGGGCAGAAGAACGACGCCCGCGCGCGCCAGTTCCTGCTCGATCTGATCAAGGGTTGATCCCATGACATTCGGAATCCATTCCCCGTCAGTCCGAGCGAACTCTCTGTCATTCCGAGCGAAGCGAGGAATCTGCTTCGCCGCGACGAGCAGATTCCTCGTCGCTGCACTCCTCGGAATGACAACGGTTGGGAGCGCGCAGAGCATCGCCAGCCGGGTGGATGCGGTCCGCGACGGCCGCGTCGTGCTGAGCTACGAGACGAAACCGGGCGTGTGCGGCTTTGCGAACGAGGACGACAGCTTCAACATGGGCGGCAGCTACGTGGTCTGCGGCAGCTTCAACGGCCGAGTCAACCACGACTGCCTCCGCGGCCCCGCGTATGTCTCCGTGATGCGGAGCGGCGGCCGCACCACCGCGATGCACGTCCGCATCGGCCGTCCGCCGGAGCACGACGCGAACACGGTCGACCTCGGAACCGTGGAGCCCGACGACGCGGTGGACTATCTCGTGAGCGTCGCGCGGGCGACGCGGGAGGACGACATCCAGGGTCGCGCGCTGGCGTCCGCCGCCATTGCCAACTCCGATCTCGCCGGGCCGAGATTTCTCGCCATCGCGGAGGAAGGGCAGCGCACCGATCTCGAGCTGCGCAAGCACGCGCTGTTCTGGGCTGGCCAGAGCGACGTTCCGTTCGGGCAGATCGCGGCCGCCTATCCGCGACTGAACGACAGCGAGCTGCGCGAACACTTCACGTTCGTCGTGTCGCAGCGCAAGGAGCCGGAGGCCACCGACGAGCTGATCGACCTGGTGCGCACGGACCATGACTCCGACGTGCGTCGCCAGGCGCTGTTCTGGCTGGGGCAGCGGAAGGATCCGAAAGCCCGGCAGTATCTCACCGATCTGATCCTCGGTCGATGACCGCGCTGCACCAACAGATTCCTCGGTCGCTGCGCTCCCTCGGAATGACAAGAATGATGTCATCCCGAGCGCCGCGGTTGTCATCCCGAGCGCAGCGAGGGATCTGCACTTCTGTTGCGCTGTTGAGCATCGCCTGCTCGTCGACCGGCTCCGCGCAGTCCCTCGGCGATCGTATCGCCCGAGTCGACGGCAAGGCGCAGATCGTTTTCCCGAGCCGCGACCAGCTGTGTGGCGACGGACAGACGCGCATCGGACATGTGCTGCGCGCCAACTCCGACGACTACATCGGCAGCTTCAACGGTCGCGGGGACATCCGTCCGTGCGTGCCCGGGCCCGCACGTCTCGTCATCACCGTTGCGCGCGGCCAGGTGGTGTCCATCCGTCCCTTCGTCGGTCCCGTCCCGCCGCTCGAGCGCGGCGTGACGGATCTCGGCGGCGTCAGCGCGGTGGATGCGCGTGCCTGGCTGCTCGACGTCGCGCGGCACGGAAGTGGAGCCGCCGCCAAGAAGGCCATACTGCCGCTGCTGCTGCCGGACTCTCCCCTCCCATGGCCGGAGCTGCTGGAGATCGCGAGCGACGACGACCGGCCGCGCGAGGTGCGCAACGAGGCGACGTTCTGGCTGGCGCAGGGTGCGTCGGCACTCGTCGACTCCACCGGCGATGCGTCCGAGGCGGACGAGGTCAAGAAGAGCGCGGTGTTCGCGCTGTCCCAGCAGCCGAAGGAGTTCTCGGTGCCGGTCCTCGTCGACGTCGCCACGAACAGCACCGAACCACCCGTGCGAGCGGCGGCGATGTTCTGGCTCGGCCAGACCGGTGACTCCCGCGGACTGCCGGTGTTCGCGCGCGTCCTCGGCGTGAGACGGTAGCGCGACACGGATTGGTGACACTTGTCACACGGAGCGGAGTCCCCGCTTCGGCGCGCGAACACCGGTATCGGTGCAGGGTATGCGGCGGGAAAGCGCTCAACCGGAGCATCCCGTGAATTCACGCACCATCAGCTCGATCGTCCTCACCGTTCTGCTCGGCGCCGCCGCCTGTGAGAACAACACGAGTCCGAATCCAGCGTCCGATCTGGTAGCCGACTCGACCATCACCGACAACGTCGCGGTCACCGCCGGCGACGCGATTGCGACGTCGATCGCGGCGATGGTCGACAACGAGAACGCCGCGACGCTCGGCAGTGTCCGCGCCGCCTCGCGACCGGCGTTCAGCGACGAGATCACGGTCGCGCGTACCGTGACGTGTTATGACGCGGCTGGCGGCGAGGTCGTCGACTGCAGCCCGCTGTCGTCCGTGAAATCCGTCGTGGCCCACGTGGCCCTGAACGGCTCACGGAACGGAACCGTCAACCGGGACGGCAAGAACATCGCGGTCGCCTTCGCCGTGCACCGCGTCGCCGACGACACGACCACGCGCAACTTCACGGGTGACGCGGAGACCTCGCGGACGCACGATGCCCTCGGAGTCGCGCACGACACGGCGACGTTCACCAGTGAGGACGGCACGCTGCAGATGGCCGAGGCGGCGCACGACACCTTCGACGGCGTGACCTTCGACCTGCCGCACGCCAACAATCCGTGGCCCTCGGCCGGAACCGTGACGCGGGTCGACACTGTCCACGTCGAAGCGACGCAGGGCAGCAACACCGACAGTCGCACGGTGATCCGCAACATCTCCGTCCAGTTCCCGGCCGACAACCAGGGCAACGTCACGATCACCATCGGCGGCGAGACGTCCTGCACGCTGAACCTGGTGACGCACGTGGTGAACAACTGTCAGTGAGTGATGGCGGTAGCGGGTCGTAGGTCTCAGGTCGCGACCCGCGACTCCGCGACTCCGCGACCCGCGACCGCATAAGTTGTGGTCATGCTCATTCAGCACTTCATCGACGAGTACAAGCGCTACCACGCGCTCGGCGAGAACGCGATGTCGCAGGTGTCGGACGGTGCCCTCAACGTGCTGTCGGTGTCCGATGGAAATTCCATCGCGATGATCGCGCGGCACGTCGGCGGCAACCTGCGGTCGCGCTTCACGGACTTCCTCACGACCGATGGTGAGAAGCCGTGGCGCGATCGCGACGGCGAGTTCAGCGAGGGACCATTCACACGCGCCCAGGTGGACGAATCCTGGAGCGGCGGATTCGACGTCGTGACCTCGGAGCTGGGCAAGCTGAGTGACGAGGACGTGAAGCGCTCCGTGAAGATCCGCGGGACCGAGTTCACCGTGCATGAAGCGCTCTGCCGATCGCTGGCGCATACCGCGATGCACGCCGGTCAGATCGTGCTGCTGGCAAGGATCGCCGCCGGGGACGGCTGGAAGACGTTGAGCATCCCGAAGGGAAAGTCGGCGGAGTTCAACGCGAACCCGGGATTGCAAAAAGCGTCGGCGCAGGCGGACGCGTTGAAAAGGCCGTCGTCCCGGGGAGCGTAGCGAGCCAGCTTCCCGCTCGGGACGACAACTAGGTCCGCAGGATCACTCCGACGATGCCGGCGGCAAGAATCAGCAGCGGCTCGGGCACCTTGCGCAGACCGAGCACGACGCCGAGTGCCGCGACGAAAATCAGGAACGCGGGGGCGTCCACGAGCGCGCGCTGACCGAGCACGATCACGGCCCCCGCAATCGCGCCCACCGCTCCCGCGGTCACACCGTCGACCGCCGCACGCAGCGTCTTGTTCTGCGCGATGCGGCTGAACCAGGGCGCCACGGCGATGACGACGACGTACACGGGAAGAAAGACTCCGAGGGCCGCGGCGCACGCGCCCAGAGGCCCGGCCACCAGGTAGCCGATGAACGCCACCGTGATCACGACCGGACCCGGCGTGATCATCGAGACCGCGACCGCGTCGAGAAACTGCTGCTCGGTGAGCCAGTGCATCTGCGTCACGGTGCCGCCGTGCAGGAACGGCACGATCGCGAGCCCGGAACCAAAGACAATCGTCCCGGCCTTGGCGAAGTAGAACAGGATCTCGGCGAGCTCGCGGGCCGGCTGCGTGCCGTGCAATCCCGTGAGCAGCCACGATGGAATCGCGAGCGAGACCGTCGTCCCGGCCGCCGGCGCGCGTGTCCGCCGCACGAGCCACACCAGCACACCACCGAGCGCGATGACCCACACGATTTCCCGTTGCGTCCACGCCGTGATCGCCGCATTCACCGCAACGATCCCCCAGAGCAAGCCGTCGCGTCCGACGGTGCGGCGCGCGAGACGCCAGGCACTGTATCCGATCAATGCGATGACCGCGGCGCCGATGCCGTAGAACGCGCCGCGCATCCACGCCAATCCGCCGTAGCGCAGGTACGCGAACGACAACGCGAGGACCATCAGGAAAGACGGCAGCATGAACGAAAGGGCGGTGACCGTCGCACCGCGGACCCCGCGACGAACCCAGCCGAGGTACACCGCGAGCTGCGCCGCCAATGGACCCGGAGCCAGCTGCGCCAGCGCCAGCCCCTCGCGGTATTCGGCCGGCGTGTACCATCCGCGCGTCTCCTGCAGGTCGCGACGCATGTACTCCACCGACACCACGGGTCCGCCGAACTGCACGGTGCCGAGCCAGGCGAAGTAGCGCGCCAGGTCCCAGAGGGAGGGCGAGGTCTGAACGGGTGCGACCGCCGGAGCGGCGTCGCTCACCGAGTCAGCGCAAACCCGACGGCGAGGTCCCCGTTCGGCGCCGGCATCACCTGCGCGCGATTCAGTACGCGGTCGATCATGTTGTCCGGGTGGCCATGGTTGTAGCGGACGACCTTGATGCCGGTGAATGTGCCGATCGCGGCGCCGAGCGCAACGTCACTGGCCCAGTGGCGATTGTGGTACATGCGCGAGAGCCCGACGAGCGTCGCGCCCCCGTACAGTGTCGGCGCGACGACCCAGATGCACTTGCGGCACCAGCGCTGCGACTCGCTCGTCACCGCGGCCGCCGCGGCGAACGCCGCGGTCGTGTGGCCGGACGGGAACGACTGGTAGTCACTGCTGCTGAACCCCTTCCCGAAGTTGAAGTCGCTCGGCACCGTGTCGCGCACGACGAACGGCCGCGCGCGGCCGGCCAATCCCTTCAGAAGGGTCGTGACGCCAGACGCCAGCGCCACGGCTTCGGTGCCGTGCAGTCCGAGGTCCTGCACGTTGTGCCAGTGCGCCACGCGACCGATGCCATACAGCGAGGCGCCGATGATCAGCGACCCCGGTTGTGTGGTGTACTCGAGCCCACTCGACGCGTTCTTGAAGAATCGGTTCGTCTGGTTCCGCGGATTCTGGAGCCGTTCCGCGAAGGAACGGTCGGCGGGGAACATCGCGATCGTGACCCCGACGAAGCCCGCGGCGAGGACGCCGTCGCGCCAGGTGAACAGCGTCTTGGCCGAGTGGACGCTGTCGCCCGCGGTCTGGATCTGCGCGCGTACCGGCCACGGCAGCGTCGTGAGGCAGACGAGGATCGCGAGAAGCCGCGGGGGCCGTGGTGCAGTCATGGAGAGCAGAAGGCTAACGAGTTCAACTACGGGATCCGGCTGCTCCGGCCATGACGCACCTTGTGTGCGCGCGGGTACGGTCTTTGCCCGTCGAGGTCGGTGAAATTCGAGGGGGCAGGGTGCAGGGTGTCAGGTACCCGACACACGCGCCTGACCCCTGAACCCAGTCCCCTGAACACCGAGAGAAAAACCATGCAGACGAAGATCGCAGTAGTCGCGTTCGCGGCGCTCACCGCGCTGGCGGCGTGCTCGAAGAACGACGAGACCGCGGATACGACCACGGTGCCGGGCGTCGATACGACGGCCGGAATGGCGATGCCCACGACGGATACGATCGTGAAGACCACGACGACCGATACGATTCAGGGCGAAGTGAAGCGCGATTCGGCCAAGAAGGTCGCCGACACGTCGAAGACGAAGACGCCGTAACTCAACAGATAGTCAGGGTTCAGGGTTCGGGGTTCAGTCCCATACCCTGTACCCTGAACCCTGCACCCTGTTTTCTGAGTCTTTCCGAAGCTCAGTGGCCCACTGATTTGCGGAGGGCCGTCAGCTCGTCGTCGGACAAGCGCTGCCAATCCTCGGGAAAGCTCTCCACGCGCGTACACACACTGCTCGCCTCGAACACGAGCGCGCGCTGACCGTTGTCCGGCGGTGGATCCTGCTCGTACACCGCGACGATCCCGACACTGATCCGGTGCATCACCCGCATCTTCGTGCGGCGAGCACCGAGCGTCCGCCTGGGGGCGGGGACTGCGTTGGGTTCTTGCACCTTCACTCCTCGACAAGGCACCGAGTCTCACGATCGACCCTGCGGCGTTGCAGAGGTCCTGCGTCGTTGGGTCTTGGACGATCCGACCCTGGACGCGTAATCATGTTGCCTATCGTACCGTGCGACGAGTGACGCGCGTCACGCTCCAGTTGTAACAAGCCCAGCAGTTCCTGCGTAGTCCCGCCAACGCCGGACGCCTGTCCCCCCTTCGTCGGACGAGGATCTGCATGGAACGCCTGTTTCAGGACGTGCGCTACGCGATGCGCGGACTCCGCCGCGCACGGGCCTTCGCCCTGGTCGCGATCCTGACCCTCGCGCTCGGGATCGGCGTGAACAGCGCGATCTTCAGCGTCGTCAACGCCATCCTGTTCCGTCCTCTGCCGGTGGAACGCCCGGACGAGCTGGTGGACGTCTACGGCCACACCGTCACGGCCAACACGCACGACACGCATTCGTACCCGAACTACGTGTCGTACCGCGAGCAGACCAACACGCTCTCGGCGCTGATTGGATACTCGAACTTCTTCGCGCACCTGTCCATCGGCGGCAGCTCGGACCTCGTCGTCGGTGAGCTCGTCACCGACAACTATTTCGACGTGCTCGGCGTGCGGCCCCGACTCGGCCGCGCGTTTCTCGCCGATGAGTACGCGGCGCCCGGATCATCGCCCGTCGCGATCCTCAGTTACCGCCTGTGGCAGACGCGATTCGCCGGCGCGCCTGACGTGCTCGGAAAGACGCTCAAGCTCAACGGCACCGTCTACACGGTCGTCGGTGTCGCGCCGAAGGACTTCGGCGGGATGATGCCTGCCGTGACGGCGCAGATGTGGATCCCGACGGCGATGGTGGATCACGTCGAGCCGTTCGGCAACCAACGGTCGACGGGACACTCCACCGGCAACTCGCGTCTCGAGCAGCGCGGCCGCGGCTGGATGTGGCTCAAGGGACGGATGAAGCCCGGCGTGACGGTGGACCAGGTGCGGTCGGAATTCGACGGCATCACCCGTCGCATGGCGACGGAGTATCCGGCGACGAACGCCGAGGAGCGCATCTCGGTGATTCCCACGCGCGACGTGCGCTTCAACCCGGATCTCGACGGCACCGTCGCGCCGGCGGGACTGGTGCTGGTCGCGGCGGTCGGCCTCGTGCTGATCGTGGCGTGCGCCAATCTCGCCAACCTCATGCTGGCCCGTGCCGCGGGTCGCCGCCGTGAGATCGCCGTGCGCGTCGCGGTCGGCGCGTCGCGCGCCCGTCTCGTTCGCCAGCTGCTCACGGAGAGCGTGCTCCTCGCGCTGGCCGGGGGCGCGGTCGCCGTTCCGCTCGCGGTTGGACTGGTGCGGTTGATCGCTCGCGTCCAGCCGCCGCTGCCGCTCGACCTCGGCTTCCAGATCGCGCCCGACTGGCGCGTGCTGCTCTTCACGCTTGTCGTCGCCGTCGCGACCGGCATGGTGTTCGGGCTCGTCCCGGCGCTGCGCGCGTCGCGACCGGAGCTCGTTCCCGCGCTCAAGGACGGCGCGGGCAATGGGGGCAAACAGCGGAGATGGACGCTGCGCGACGCGCTCGTCGTAGTGCAGATGGCCGTGTCGCTGATGCTAGTGGTCGGCGGCGCCCTGCTGGTGCGCAGCCTCGCCGCGGCGGCGCAGGTGCCGCTCGGCTACGACAGCGACCGGCTTGGCTTCGTGGCGCTCGCCCTCGACATGAGTGGCTACGACGCGGACCGTGCCGCCCAGTTCTTCACCGCGGGGCGCGAGCGGCTCGCCGCATTACCGCAGGTGCAGGGCGTCTCCCTGGCGAGCCGTTTGCCGCTGTCGCTCAACAACAATGGATTCTCGTTGTACATCGAGGGCCGCCAGACCGCGTCCACGGACAAGCCGTTCTACATCGACGGCGCGTACGTCGACGAGCATTACCTCGACGTGCTGCAGGTGAAGCTGCTCGCGGGACGCGGCATCGAGCCTGCCGACCGCGACGAGCATCGCCGTGTGGCGGTGATCTCCGCGGCGATGGCGCACCGCTTCTGGCCGGGCGAGCCCTCGAACGCGGTCGGGCGCGAGTTCCGCACGCAGTGGGGGGACGAGCCCTATCGCGTCATCGGCGTCTCGGCGGACTACAAGGTCGACACGCCGGGCGAGCAGCCCAAGGCGTACATCCATCTGCCGCTGGGCCGCCGCGAGAGCTACGGCAACTTCATTGTCCGCAGCAGCGTTCCGGCGCAGCGGATCGTGCCCGTCGTTCAGGGCGCGCTCCGCGAGATGGATCCCGAGCTGGTCTTCATGGACAAGGGCACGCTCCGCGACTACGCCAACATCCGCCTCTTCGCGGTGCGCGCTGGGGCGTGGCTCATCGGGGCGTTCGGCTTCCTGGCGCTCGCCGTCGCGGGCGTGGGCCTCTACGGGGTGATCGGCTATGCGGTGAGCCGGCGCCTCCGGGAGCTCGGCATCCGCCAGGCGCTCGGCGCGCGCCCGATCCAGCTCTTCGGCATGGTGGTTCGCGAAGGGATGATCCTCGCGGTCATCGGCGGCCTCGCGGGCGCCGTCCTCGCCGCACTCGCGGCGCGCGCGCTGTCGAGTGTGCTCTACGTCGGCGCGTTCGACGTCGTCAGCTTCGCGATCGCGTTCATGGTGCTCGCCGGCGTGGCGCTGGTGGCGAACGTGATTCCCGCGCGGCGCGCGGCGCGGGTCGACCCGATGGTGGCGATTCGAGAGGGCTAGCGGCGCCCGCGCGCGGCCTTGGCACGGGCGCGTTGCGCGGCCTTCGACTTGAGCGCACGTGCCGCGCTCGGCTTCACGTGGAAGCGGCGACGGCGAAGCTCACGGAGGATCCCCGCGTCCTGCACGCGTCGCTTGAAGACCTTCAGCGCCCAGTCGAGCCGATCGGATTCATCGAGATGAATTTCGACCACGAGCCTCCCGGCGGGAGGCTGGAGCGACGAGGTCGTCGCCCGTGGAGCCGGTCGTGCGCGCGACTGCCATGCGGATGAATGTAACGTGAGCGTGGCGCACCTATACGTCTCCCTTCGGCAACGCACCCGGATCGTCCTCGGAGATGCGCGTCGCGATCGATTCCATCTGGCGTTGGCGGATGCGGGCCCAGCGAGGCAGGCGTACCGCACCCAGCGCGATGAAGATCGCCCCAACGCCGGCGAAGAGGCCGGCCGGCGCGCCGTGCATGAGCGTGAGCGCGTTCGCGACCGCAAAGACGGCGCCCATGCCGATCATGCCCAGGCCACCGTTGATGAGCGTGAACGAACCGCCGTTGAGCGTCCGCAGTCGCAGCTGCTGACCGGATGCCGTGGGTTCCACGAGCGCCTGGAGGTTCCCGTTCGTCCATTGCTTGAAGGCACCCTCCTCCTTCACGCGGCCACGTGCGTCGAACGTCTGCCGCAGGTCGACGACGAGCTGCTCCCACTCCGCCTGCGTGAGCTTGCGCTGCAGCGCGACGGTGCGGCCAACGCCGATCGGGAGGCCGAGGTATCGCCGCACCGCGGGGCGTCCGACCCGATCGAGGGAGGACGCGGCCTGCGCCACGATGTCGCCGGGGATGCCCACCTGCAACGCGATGCCCTGGACCTCGGCGAGCGTCATCCCCGCGGGCCCGGTGTCGCCGGCCTCCGGCACCGCATCGGTGGACGCCGCCAGTTGCTGCCGTTCGGCCGCGAGCTTCAGGATCGCGGCGATTTCTTCGTCAGAGTAGCGTCGTTCCGCCATGGCTTTCAAGATCGCACGGGTGCCGGCGTTCCGCACTCCCAGCGCCGTCACGCACGCGGGCGGCGAGACGCGAGGACGGCGATGAACGACGTATGCAGCGCGGCTTCGACTTCGACGAGGGTGCCGTTGGCGAGCCATGCCACCCAACCTGCAGTGATCCTGTCCGGCAGGACCGACTTCTCGTTCACGACTTGTGTCGGAACGTGATGCGGCCGCGCGTGAGATCGTACGGCGACACGGCCACGGTGACGCGATCGCCCGCGATGATGCGAATGCGGAATCGGCGCATCTTGCCGGCGGTCGTCGCCAGCAACCGGTGCCCGTTGCTCAGGTCCACGCGAAACATCGCGCTGGGGAGCACTTCGGTGACCACACCTTCGAGCTCGATGGCTTCCTGCTTCATGCAACCTCGGCTGTGAACGCAAAAAGGGCCTGCTCGCAATTCGGGCAGGCCCCAAAGGAATCCGGAACTTGTCCACGCGCGTCGCGCGTGTGTCGGTGGCTCAAGTTACCGGGTGCACCATACGGATGCAACGCGCGCGGGCGTCATGCATCGGCCTGTGTCGCGCCGGTTGCCTGCAGGAAATCGACGACCCGCGCGAATTCGCGCTCCGAGGCGCGCACGGCGGACACCGCATCCTCGACGTCGCGATCCCGCGCGGAGCTTTCGGCGCGCCGGAGCAGGTCCGCGAGGCCGAGCGCACAGATGCTGGACGCGCCCGACTTCAACCGATGCGCCACGCGTTCGATGGTGCCGAGGTCGCTGGCCTGGGCCGCGTCCGCCATCTCCTGCATCCGCAGCGGCGCGTCGTCGAGGAACACGGAGAGCATGCGCGGTCCCGTCTCGGGAATGCCGGCCGCGGCGAGCATCTCCCGGAAGCTCACGAGGTCGACGGGGGGCGCTCCGTGATTGTCGGTATGCGCGACGGGCGCGTCCTTCGGCGCCCATCCCTCGACGATCGCGAAGAGCTCGTGCGGCTTGAATGGTTTCGCGAGGTAGCCGTTCATGCCGGCTGCGAGGCAGCGTTCGCGCTCGCCCGGACTGGTGTTCGCGGTGAGCGCGATGATCGGAAGCTCGGCGTGGCTGGCGCGTATTTCCTGGGTGGCCTCGAGTCCATCCATCTCCGGCATCTGCAGGTCCATCAGCACCACGTCGAACGCATCCCGGTTCGCGGCCTGCACGGCCTCGCGCCCGTTGTTCGCGAGAACGACGTCGTGGCCGCGCTTCCGCAGCATCGCGATCGCGACTTCCTGGTTGACGGGATTGTCTTCGGCGAGCAGGACGCGCATGCGCCGGCGCGTGACGTCCATGGTGCTGCGCGTGACGAGGCTGGGGGTGGCGGCGGGGGTATTGCCGAGCGTCGCGAGGGCGGCGTCGATCAGCTCCACACGCGACACAGGCTTCTGCAGGTAGGCGCGCACGCCGACTTCGCGACAGCGCTCCTGGTCGCCGCGCTGTGCCGCGGAGGTGAGCAGCATGACGCGCGCGCCGCGCAGCGTGGCGTCGTCGCGAACGTCCTCAGCGAGCCCGAAGCCGTCGCGATCCGGCATCTGCACGTCACTGACCACCAGACGGTACGGCGTTCCGCGTGTCACCGCTTTCCGCATGCGGGCGAGCGCGTCCGATACGGAGGGAGCGTCGTCGACGCTGCCCCCGGCCCAGCGGAGCATGTCGACGAGCACGCGCCGGTTCGTCGGGTGATCGTCGACCACGAGCACCGTCACGCCCTGGAGGGACCGCTCCGGAAGCACCTCGGCGCCCGCGTCCGTCGCGCGCGGGAGCGTGAGCGCGAAATGAAAGTCGCTGCCGCTCCCCGGCGTGCTCTCGACCACCAGCGATCCGGGCGCGCCCATGAGGTCCACCAGGCGGCGCGCGATCGAGAGGCCCAGCCCCGTGCCGCCGTACCGTCGCGTCGTCGACGCGTCGGCCTGCCGGAAGGCTTCGAAGACGCGCTCCACCTGCTCCGCCTTGATGCCGATGCCGGTATCGCGTACGCCGAAGGACACCAGCGGCTCCGGGCCGTCGCGCTCGGGCTTCGCGTACAGCACCACCTCACCCTTCTCGGTGAACTTGATCGCGTTGCTGAGGAGGTTGTTGAAGACCTGCCGGAGGCGATGCGGGTCGCCGCGCACGTGCTGCGGGACGCGATCCGCGATGTCGCACACGAGCTCCAGTCCCTTGGCACTCGCGCGCGGCACGAAGAGCCGCACCGTGGAGTTGAGGAGCAGGTGCAGGTCGAACGGAATCACTTCGACCTCGAGCTGTCCCGCCTCGATCTTCGAGAAATCCAGCAGGTCGTTGATCGTGTGGAGCAGGGTCTCGCCCGAGCTGGCGATCAGCTCGACCGAGCGTCGCTGCGAGGGGGTGAGCTCCGTATCGAGCAGGAGCTCCACCATGCCGAGGATACCGTTGAGCGGCGTGCGGATCTCGTGGCTGGTGTTCGCGAGGAATGCGCTCTTGGCGAGCGTCGCCTGCTCGGCGGCTTCGCGCGCGACACGCATGGACTCCCGCAAGGCCTTCTCCTGGGCGATGTCGCGGGCGACGGCCGAGATGGACTCAATCTCGCCCTGCTCGTTGCGGTGCGTCATCGCCACCAGGGAGACGGGCACCTCGCGGCCGTCCCGGTGCTGGAGCGCGCTCTCGCCCGACCAGGAGCCCGTCGCGTCCGCGATCGGCTTGATCGTGCCCGCGGCGAACTCGTGGAGACGCGGCGGCGTCAGGTCGAAGGCGGTATAGCGCGCGATGTTCTCGTTCGCGCCGATCCCGATCATCTCGCGCCCGGCGCGGTTCATGTAGCGCAGGCGGCCGTCGGCGTCGGCGATGCCGATGTGGTCCGGTGTCGCCTCGACGATGCGCGCGAGATGGCGTTCCGCCTCGCGCGCCTCCTGCGCCTCCGCGGTGGCCCGCTCCAGCTGGATCGCGTCGCGGATGCGGTCGACCAGCGTGCGGCGCGACCGGCGATAGAACATCGCGATGGCCACCGAGTACGTGCCCAGCATCACGATGCCGATCGTGGAATGCACGTGCGGGTTCACGACGATCAGGATGCACAGGGAACCGAGCAGACCGGTCGCGAGCAGGGCGAACGAGAGCGGGTCCGAGAGCAGCGTGACGAGTGCCCCGGACATGATGCCCGCGAGCATCACCATGATCAGCGCGAGCGGCTCGACCGCGAGGTCGCGACCCATGGCGAGCAGCCCGGCGGCCCAGGCCAGCGTGAGCACCCCGGTGCCGACCTGCACCATCGGCAGGTGGGCCGCGCGGTGTGACGAGCGAAAGGCGGAGCGGCGCAGGAAGTAGCGGAGCCCGCCCGCCATGACGATCGCGCTGACCCATCCGGTCACGAGGTCGCGTGGCGTCGTATTCCACATCAGGACCGCGCAGTAGATCGCGAGCACCATGTGCACGATCTCGGCGAGCGGCCCATCGCTGACGAGCAGCGTGGCGAGACGCTCGCGGATCAGGTCATGCGACGGCGCCACCAGCGTCGGCGGCTCGCGAGTCGATCGCAGGTCGACGGTTTGGGACAGGCGCGCGGGAATCGGCATGGAATGCGATGAAGTATCGGCCTGCGCTCCGCAGGTTTCAGGCTATCGCGTCCGTGCCGAGCGACGTCAGCGGAGCAGGGCGTCCGCGATGGCCGCGATCTCGTCGGCGTCGCGCCACGCGGCCTCGAGGTCCTCCAGCTCTCCCTCGAGGGCGCGCCGTTCGGTCTCCTCGTGCGCGGCCATCTCGAGGGCGAGGCGGTCGACGAGCGGCACGTCCAGGAGCGCGGTGATCGGCTCGCTTCCGATGCCGCCGCGTCCCCAGAACGTGCGCCCGGTGAGGCGGAAGGCGAGGCGCTCGACGTCGGAGGTCGCCGCATCCGCGATGTCGTTCGCATGCGGGCCGGCAGGGAGGGCTTTGGCGCGCTCGCGGTGTCCCCATGCGGAGCGCAGCGCGAGTGACAGCACGCGATTGAAATACGCGCGGTCCTGCGCCGACTCGTCCACCTTGCGCGTGGCGGCTTCCAGCGTGGCGTGGTTGAATCCGCCGCCGCGCTCGGTGCCATTGATGATCGCGAGCGCGCGCGCGGCGGCGCGCACGCCGCTGTCGCCCTCGATCTCGAGCATGCCGTCGTCGTGCGGGATCGCCAGCGACCACGGTTTCCCTGACTCCGGGCGGATGAGGGAAGCATGGAGCAGGTGCCGGAAGCGTACGACGGCGATGGGCGAGCTGTCGCTGGGGCGGGGCTTCGCGCGCGCCTCGGAGGGGAGCTGCACCACGTCGAGGACGCGATTCCCGTGGAGCCGCAGCAGCAGCTCGGCGGCCGCCGCGCGCGGGTCGCGCAGGTCCTGGGACCGGCTGCTGAGCCAGCGGCGGGTGGTCACGTACGCCGTCGCGACCGCGTCCATGACGCGCGACCGCACCGGGCGTGGGCGGGTGAGGATGCGTCCGTACCGCCACGCCGCGACTTCCGGTCGCAGCGCCGGTCCGACGCGAACCAGCTCGACATCCCCGGACAGCCACGCCAGGCCGATGTTGCCGGAGGTGTAGCGCAGGGCAGTCAGGCGGAAGCGCCGCTCGCACTCCTCGACCACCAGCCAGCGCTCCTCGATCGGGAGGAGGTTCCACCGTGCGCACTGCGGGCACACGGCCCAGACGAGCCCCTTGGCGGGGTCGAATGCCACGCGGCGGGCGACGTCGAGGCTCTCGAGCACCTCGTTCCGGCCCAGGCTCGAGTAGCAGAACGTGCAGGTGGAATACACGACGGGAAGATGGCGACGGGTGAGCAAAACGGCGAACCACAGACGGCGCACTGAACTGCGCACTGAACTGCGCACTCAACTGCGCACCAAGCGGCGAACTACGGTTCGATGTCTCGTGCGCCGTTTTGGTTGCGTCACTGGCCGAATCCGTTGCCTGCACGTATGTTCGGCCACTGCCCCTCACCCCAGCAGTTCCCACCTACCAGGCAGCGAGGTTGCCCATGCGCACCACCAGCCGGCGTTGGCAGATGTTCGCAGTTCTCACCGTCCTTCCGCTGCTTGCCGCTCCGATCTCGCGCCTGTCCGCGCAGTCGTACGCACGCACCGTGTGGGAGCAGCTCGACCGCGCGTACACCCGGGCGTCGGGTAACGGCTTCACCACGAGGAACTACATCCTCGGCCGCCTGGACGAAGGCGACACCGACACGTGGTCGATCACGCTGTACGACGGCAACGACTACAAGGTCGTGGGTGCCTGCGACGGCGACTGCCGCGACGTCGACCTCTTCGTCGAGAACGACAACGGCAAGTCGATCGCGTCCGATGAATCGCGCGACGACACGCCGATCGTGAACTTCCACGTCGACGACACGGGGACGTACAAGGTCAAGGTCAAGATGTACGATTGCAAGGAAAACCCCTGCTATTACGGGATCAGCATCTTCTTCAAGCGGTCCTGATTTGAAACGGAGCGGCGCGCCGCTCATTGTTGAGCGGTGCCCGCCGCCCGCAGAATCCTCCTCGCCGACGCCGACGCGTTCTTCGTCGGCGTCGCGCGCATGGTGGACCCGGACGGAGCGGGGAAGGCGCCCCTCCTGATCGTCGGCGGCTCGCGCGAGAGCCGCGGCGTCGTCTGCTCCGCGTCGTACGAGACGCGCCGGTTCGGCGTCCGGTCCGCGATGCCCATTTCCCGTGCGCTGCGCCTCTGTCCCGACGCGATGTGCGTGCCCGTCCCGCGCAAGGCGTGCTCGGAAAAGAGTGCCGAGATCCGCACCGTGCTGGAGCGCTTCGCGCCGGTGGTCGAAGGCGCCAGCATCGACGAGTGGTACATGGATCTCGCCGGCACCGAGGGCATCTATCATGACGAGCCGCTGGCCGACACCGCGCACCGGATGCGGAGCGCGGTGCAGCAGGCGACCGGCATGACCGTCTCGATCGGCGGCGGAACCAACAAGCTGATCGCGAAGCTCGCGGTGGAGCGCGCCAAGCCGAAGCCCGGCACGAACGCGGACGGTGTGCACATCGTCCCGGCCGGAGCGGAATCGGAATTTCTCGCCACGTTCACGCTGGCCGAGCTGCCGATGGTCGGCCCGAAGTTTCAGGAGCGGCTCGGCGCCCTTGGCATGCGGACCGTGCCCGACGTGCTGCAGTACGACGTCTCGACGCTGCGACGCTGCCTCGGTGAGCGCGAGGCCGACTGGCTATGGGACCGGGTCCACGGCATCGACGACTCCACAGTCGAGTCGCGGGGCGAGGCCAAGAGCATCAGCCGGGACGAGACGTTTGCCGAGGACCTGCGCGAGGATCGCGATCTCGAGCGAGAGCTTCTCGCGCTGGTCACGCGCGCGGCGCACGACCTGCGCTCGGATGGGCTGACTGCGCGGACGATCACGGTGCGGATCCGGGACATGGACTTCCGGACGCGCGGCGCGCAGCGGACGCTCGGCGAGGCCGTGGTGGCCGACCGCGTCATCTGGGCCGTTGCGCGGGAGCTGCTCACCAAGCTGCGCGTGGCGCGTCGCGTGCCCGCCCGCCTGCTTGGTGTCCAGCTGTCATCGCTCGCGCAGGATGCGCGCGCCGATCAGCTCAAGCTGTTCGCGGCCGACCGAGGACCGCTCACCGAGACGGAGCGCGATCGCACGCTCGCGCGCACCGTGGATCGTGTGCGAGAGCGGTTCGGAACCAAGGGCATCCTTCCCGCGTCGCTCACCGAATAAAAAAAACCGCCGCGAGGTGATCGCGGCGGTCTCGAAGATCGATTTCAGATATTACTGCTGGCAGTCGTCGTTGCCCTTCCTGCCGACGGAGACCGTGTAGCCGCTGCGGCATGCATCCTCACCCACAGTCTGCGGCACACTGGGCTGACCGTGCTTGCCGTTTGCGGCGGCGCGAGCGCCGGTCTGCTTGAGCTGCGGTCGTGGAGCCGTGGCGTCACTGCACGCCGCGAGAACCAGGAGTGATCCACCTAAACAAACTGCGCGTTTCCAGCTCATTCGTTGGCCTCCGCCAGGAGTCGTCATCGACAGCATGCAGCGAGGTATCCCTATAGTAGGGCTCGCTGGACGGATTGTCGATACCGGGGACGAATGGAGGCAGCCGCCGGTCACCCGGCCCCGAGGGCCAGCCTAGAAGACGGAATCGTTGGCCCCGAAGAAAGCGATCATCGCGCGACGTCGGATGGTCGTCTCGAGCGCTTCACGCTGCCGACCTGACAGCGCGGCGGGCGGCACCACAGCGCGCATGGCAGCGATCACCTCATTTCCCTGCCAACCCATTGCGTGGGCTTCACTTACGGCAGAAACAATGGCGTGGCGAAGCGCATCGTCTGCCGCGAACGGGTCTTCGCTGAAGGCCATGGCGGCGTCGGCGAGGGCCTTCGCCACAGCGGGGGAAAATGCCCGATTGCCGTTCGACTGCCGTCGCGGCCCTGCGTCGGTTCCTGGATTGGGGTCCATAGTCGCACCTCGTGAGGAGGGGCCGATACAGGAAGCGGGCCACCACAGGAACCGCTCTGCTCCGATCATCTCACGACGTGCACTTGCCCATTCAGCCGTCGCGAGCCGCTCCGTGACCGGTGTCACCCGGGGCGACCCGCATCGCGCGCGCGCCGAAAACGGTGAAGACGACGCCGAAGAGGAACAGCGGAACACCCCACCAGAGGTTGACGTTGATGCCAAGCGACCGCTCGTAGATCTCGGCACCGCTCGTGAGGCCGAACACGGTCAGCGTGGCGCCGATGACGGCGAAGAGGACGCCGATGGGGAGGCGAATGTCGAGGGACATTCAGGGTTCAGGGTGCAGGGTTCAGTAGAAAAGAAGATTCAGGACCACCGCCGCGCCGAGCGCGGTCAGGGCGAGCGGACCGGGGCGCTTGTACCACTTCGCTTCGGTTTCCACCGGACGCTCCGTCAGTGAATACACGAGTCCCCGCAGCAGATGCTCGGCCCGTGGCGTGGTCGCGAGACTCACGAGGATGGTGACCAGGAAGCACACCGTCCACGCGAAAATCGCGGTCCAGAAGTTCTGCGCCATCTCGCTCGGATAGCGCATCAGCGTGGCGCCGAGCCAGCCGCCCTTGATGCCGGCGATCGCCCGTGCCGGGAGCGTGAGGCCATGGTGCACTGCGGCGGCGAGCGTCCCGGACACGAGCCCGGCGAAGGCGCCGTGTCCCGTCGCGCGCTTCCAGAACATGCCCAGCAGGAACGTGGCGAACAGCGGCGCGTTCACGAACGCGAACACGAGCTGCAGCATGTCCATGATGTTGTTGAAGCGCGTCGTCGCGTACGCCGTGATCACCGAGAGCACGATTCCGACGACCGTCGCGGCGCGTCCCATCCAGAGCAGGTGCTGGTCGCTCGCGTCCTTCTTCAGGTATGCCTGATAGATGTCGTACGTCCACACCGTGTTGAACGCGGTCACGTTGCCCGCCATGCCGGACATGAACGAGGCCATCAGCGCGGTGAGGCCGAGCCCGAGCAGGCCGGACGGATAGTAGTGCGCGAGCATCATCGGGATGCTCATGTCGTAGTCGTACGTGCCATCGGGCCGCACCGGCAGCGAGAAGCCCGTGTGTCCGGCGCGGGTGGTCAGCGCCATCGCGATCATTCCGGGCAGGATCACGATGAACGGGAAGATCATCTTCGGGAACGCGGCGATGAGAGGCGTCCGGCGCGCCGCGGACATCGAGTCGGCCGCCATTGCCCGCTGCACCACGAGAAAGTCCGTGGTCCAGTAGCCGAACGAGAGGACGAAGCCGAGGCCCATGACGAGCCCGAACCACTCGACGCCCATGGGATTCGCGGCGGGATCGCCCATGTGCCGCCAGGACTGCACCCACGCGCCGGGGGCGTAGCCGCTTTGCTGCGCCGTAGCCACGAGACGCAGGGTGAGCCCGCTCCACCCGCCGGTGTCCTGCAGGCCGAGCACGACCAGCGGCAGGAGTCCGGCGACGATGAGGAAGAACTGCAGCACTTCATTGTAGATCGCGCTCGTGAGCCCGCCGAGCAGGATGTAGCCGAGCACGATGATCGCCGACATCAGCACCGAGACGTCGAACGACCAGCCGACGATGGCGCTGAGGAGGATGCCGAGGGCGTACATCGAGATGCCGGAGGAGAACACCGTCATCGTCGCGAACGAGATCGCGTTGAAGCCGCGCGTCTTCTCGTCGAAGCGGAGTCGCAGGTACTCGGGGACCGAGCGCGCGCGCGAGCCATAGTAGAACGGCATCATGAACACGCCGACGAACGCCATCGCCGGAATCGCGCCGATCCAGTAGAAGTGACTCGTCGCGATCCCGTATTTCGCGCCCGAGGCGGCCATCCCGATCACTTCCTGCGCGCCAAGGTTCGCGGACAGGAAGGCGAGCCCGGCGACCCACGCTGGAATCGAGCGACCCGAGAGGAAGAAGTCGCTGCTGCTTCGCATGAAGCGTCGCAGCGCCACGCCGATGCCCAGCACGACGACGAAGTACGTGCCGAGGATGACGTAATCGATCGTCGCGAGTCGCAGCGTGTCCATACCCCTCACAGGTCATTCCGAGTGAAGCGAGGAATCTGCTGGTGCGGGCGGAGCTTAGCGGGCTGTCGGGGCGACGCAAGCATCTCGTATGTTTTGGGAACTGCCTCGGGACGCTCATACCTGCGACGGTTTTCACGTGGATGACGCGGCATACGCGGACCACGCGCGGAAAACTGCCAACCATTTGTGACTGGGACGACGATGAGACTTGCGATGATCGGTCGGCGCTGTGTCCGCGGTGTTTCCGCGGCATCCGTGGCTGCTGTTTGGCTGTTTGCGCGCACTCTACCCGCACAACAACAGCAGCCCACCCGGCTCGAGGTTGCGATCCGATCGGTGGCAGCGCTCGATCTCGAAGGCAAGACGGCGGAGGCACGCGCCGGATTCCAGCGTCTCATCGATTCGCTGCCGACGCCGTTGGAGAAATCGCAGGCGCAGCGCGGGCTCGCCATGTCGTACGCGTTCGAGGGCGATTGCGCGAACACCGTGAGGTACGAGCAGATGGTGATCGCGTACTGGAAGACACGCGAGGCCGCTGAGCCGCAGAATGCGTTCTTCCAGGAGGGAGAGATCGCCAACGAGGCCGCCCGCGTCTGCATCGATGCCGGCGACTTCGACACGGCCGAACGGCTGTACCGCTTCGGGTACGAGCGCGCCAGCCTGGAACCGGCCCCACGCACGCACGAGCGCGCACTGGCGGAGTTCCGTCTCGCGCACGCGCTGGGGCGTCTCGCGGCGCGCCGCGGGAACGCGGCTGAGGCGAAGGCGCAGATTGCCGCCGCGCGGCGCGCCCTGGACAGCGACACCGGCGTGGCCAGACAGCAGGAACGCTTCTTCCCGTACCTCCTCGGGTACGTCGCCTATTACACGAACGATTTCGCCACGGCCGAGCGGGAGCTCACGCGCGCCATCGCGCTGCGCGGAAACGAGCACGACCCCTTCCTGCACGCGCTTCTGGCGCAGGCGTATGAAAAGCTGGAACGCTACGAGGAGGCGCAAGCCACCTGGGAAAAGGCGTACGAGTACGCCGGCGCCAACAACCCACCCTCCGCCTATGCGCGGCCGCTGGCGCGCCAGCGGCTCAGCGTCACGCTCGACTACGATCGCCGCGAGGAGATGATCCCGACGCGCGACGGCGTGAAGCTGTACACCATCATCTTCACGCCCAAGGGGGCGCACGGCCCGCTTCCCGTCATGTTCCGGCGGACGCCGTACGGCGTCGGTCCACTCAGCATTCGCGCCGCCGCACCGACGGGGTCGCTGTACGAGCTCGCGAACGACAATGGCGGGTACATCTTCGCCTTTCAGGACATCCGGGGCCGGCATCACTCGGAAGGACAGTTCGTGATGAACCGCGCGCCGCGTCTCGCGTCGGCGGGACCGGCCGCGATCGACGAAGGTACGGACGCCTTCGACACGATCGACTGGCTGGTGAAAAACGTGCCGAACAACAACGGCAAGGTCGGCATGTTCGGCGTGTCGTACGACGGATGGACCACGGCGATGGCGCTCCTCGAGCCGCACCCGGCGCTCAAGGCGGCGTCGCCGCAGGCGTCTCCCGCGGACATGTTTCTGGGAGACGACTTCCATCACAACGGCGCCTTCCGCCTCGCGTACGGGCTCGAGTACGCGGCGATGATGGAGACCGACAAGGAGCAGACGCCCTTCCAGTTCGACCGCTACGACACGTACGACTGGTACCTGAACCTCGGCCCGCTGTCGAACGTGAACACGCGGTATCTCCATGGCCGGATCCCGACCTGGAACAACTTCGTCTCGCATCCCAACTACGACGCCTTCTGGCAGCAGCAGGCCGTGTGGCCGTACTTCGCGAAGTCCCTCAGTGTGCCGACGCTCAACGTCGCAGGCTGGTGGGATCAGGAGGACTTCTACGGGCCGGTCGCGATCTACTTGTCGCGGGAGAAGTACGACACCGCCAACATGAACTTCCTGGTGGTCGGTCCCTGGCGGCATGGGGGATGGAACGTGCCGGAGGGAGACAAGCTCGGGAACATCGACTTCGGTTCGCCGACCGCGCGCTACTTCCGGGAGAAGATCCAGGCGCCCTTCTTCGCCCACTACCTGAAGGACTCCGGCCCGTTCACGCAGCCCGAAGCCATCACGTTCGAGGCCGGCGAGAACGTCTGGAAGACGTGGGACGCCTGGCCTCCACGCACCAACGTGTCGCCGCGGATGCTGTACTTCGGGCCGAACGGATCACTCTCGTTCGAGAAACCCACGGCACAGAACGCATCACGCACAACGGTGTCGCAGTCCGATTCATACGTCTCAGACCCGCGGCACCCGGTTCCGTACAGACGACGTCCGATAGAATGGACATACGACGACCGGGGCAGCGGCTGGTACACCTGGCTCACCGAGGACCAGCGCTTCGTCGACAATCGCCCGGATGTGCTGTCATATCAGACGGCGCCGCTGACGGACGACGTGGAGATCGCGGGCGACGTGCTCGCGGACCTCAACATCGCGACGAGCGGCAGTGACCTCGACGTGATCGTGAAGCTGATCGACGTCTACCCCGACTCGATGCCCGATGCGAAGATGGGCGGCTACCAGTTCATGGTGTCGAACGAGGTCTTCCGCGGCCGCTTCCGCGACGGCTACACGACGCCGAAGGCGATCACGCCGAACCAGCTGACTCACTTCACGTACTCGCTGCGCACGCAGAGCTACCGGTTCAAGCGCGGGCACCGGATCATGGTGCAGGTGCAGAGCACCTGGTTCCCGCTCATCGACCGCAACCCGCAGACGTTCGTCCCGAACATCTTCGAGGCGAAGGAAAGCGATTTCCAGGCGGCGACGATTCGCGTGTCCCGCGCCGCATCCACGCCCAGCGGGGTGGTGCTGCCGGTGGTGACGCACATCGTCCCGTAACGCGCCGACATGTGACGCTCGAACGCGGGGATGCGGCCGCGCGCGCCACGCGCGCATTCCGGGAGCGCTTCGGCGACGCACCGCCGATGCTCGCCCGCGCGCCGGGGCGCGTGAACCTCATTGGCGAGCACACGGACTACAACGACGGGTTCGTGCTGCCGATGGCGATCGATCGGGACGTGGCGATGGCGTTCCGGGCCCGGATCGACACGCGTGTCGTCATCCATTCGGCGGACGTGGCGGGCGTGGCGGATTTCGACCTGCGCGAGGTCCGGGCGCTGCCGCGCGCGCGCGGCGCGGACTGGGCGGAGTATGCGCGCGCGGTCGCGTGGTCCTTCTACGATGCCGGTCTGCGCAGTCATCGCGGAATCGACGCGGTGGTCGCCGGCGACGTTCCGATCGGCGCCGGACTCTCATCGAGCGCGGCGATCGAGCTCGCCGTCGCGCGCGCGCTGGCGCACGCCTCGGACATCGCGTGGGATCCGCAGCGGATGGCGCTCGTCGCGCAGCGCGCAGAGAACGAATGGGTCGGCGTGCGGTGCGGCATCATGGATCAGATGGTGGTGTCCGTGGCGCAGCAGGGGCACGGTCTGCTGATCGACTGTCGCTCGCTCGACACGCGACCGGTCCCGCTGCCGAGGGATGCCGCGATCGTCGTCCTGGATACGGGCACGCGACGCCGGCTGGCGGCCTCGGAGTACAACGAGCGCCGCGCCCAGTGCCAGGAGGCCGCCAGACATTTCGGCAAGTCCAGCCTCCGCGACGTCTACCTGGGGATGCTCGATACTCGCGCGCGCGACCTGGCCCCGGTGCTCCAGCGTAGAGCGCGGCACGTGGTCCGCGAAAACGCGCGCACCATCGCGGCGGCGTCGGCGCTCGAGCGCGGCGACCTCGCCACGGTCGGCGCGCTGATGGACGAAAGCCATGCGAGTCTGCGCGACGACTTCGAGGTGTCATCCGCCGCGCTGGATCGCATGACCGAGATCGCGCGGACGCAGCGGGGATGCTTCGGCGCGCGCATGACGGGCGCGGGCTTCGGCGGGTGCGCGGTTGCGCTCGTCCGAGCCGACGACGCCGCGCAGTTCGCGGATCGCGTCCGGGCGGCATACGACCTCGCGACCGGGGAGACGGCGGCGGCGTACGTGTCCCGCGCGTCCGCTGGTGCGTCCGTTGCCTCCGCGACAGCGGAGACAATCGGATGAAACGGATATGGTCGAATTGACCATACCCGCTGCCATTCGATGGCTCCCGCCGGTGATGCTGATCGCCGCGACCAGCCTGCCTGCACAAGTGCTCGATGCGCGCGCGCTCATCGCGAAGCAGGCGTACATGGACAACCGTGACGTCGCGTGGTTCGCCCGGCGCATCCCGGTGTTCGAATCGCCGGATGCCGCGATCGACTCCACGTACTACTACCGCTGGGACCTGATCACGAAGCACCTCACGTACGGCTCGCCGCGCGCGGGCTACACGTTCACCGAATTCATCGACCGCCCGTTCTGGTCGGGCGCGTACGGCGCGATCAGCTGTCCACTCGGCCACCAGTTCGCTGAGATCCGCTGGCTGGACGACCCGCGCATCGTCGACGACTTCGCGCGCTACTGGTTCGAGACACCGGGCGCACAGCCGCGCAGCTACAGCAACTGGTACGGCAGCGCGATGTGGGGCGTGTACGAGGTGCTCGGCGACACGGCGTTCCTGCGGCGCGTCCTTCCTTATATGAAGGCGCAGGTGGCCGGCTGGATGTCCGAGCGCTGGGACTCCACGCAGCGGATGTTCCGCTGGGACGGCCTGCACGACGGGATGGAGCGCAACATCAACTCCCGCCAGACGACGGACATCGACGAGGGTGGGGAGGGCTACCGGCCGACGCTCAACAGCTACGTGTACGGCGACATGCGCGCGATCGCGCGCGCCACGGCGATCTTCGGGGACACCGCGTTGCAGCGGCAGTTCGACCGGCGCGCCGACTCGCTGCGTGCGCGCGTGCAACGGAACCTCTGGGACGAGCGGCGTGAATTCTTCCTGCACCAGTCCGCGCGCGACGAGCCCGATGGGGTGCGGGCGTTGACGCGCACATACGACTCCGGGAAGTACGCGGGGGATTCGCACGGCCGGGAGCTGATCGGGTTCGTGCCGTGGCAGTTCGACCTTCCGGAGGCCGGTCGCGGCTTCGAACGCGCATGGGCGCTGCTAGCGGACACGGCGTACTTCGCGGCGTCGTTCGGCCCGACCACCACGGAGCGCGGCGATCCCCAGTTCTACGTCTCACCGCGGTGCTGCTGGTGGAGCGGCAACTCGTGGCCCTACGCCACCACGCAGACGCTCACCGCGATGGCGAACCTGCTGAACGACTATCGGCAGGACGTCGTGACCGCCGCCGACTGGATGCGGCTGTTCGACACCTATACGCGGACGCAGCGAAAGGACGGCGCGCCGTACATCGCCGAGGGCGCCAACCCGTTCACCGGATCATGGCAGGGATTCGACACGCCGTATCACAGCGAGCACTACTTCCACTCCGCGTACGTGGACCTCGTGATCACCGGCGTGGTGGGGCTGCGGCCGCGCGCCGATGACAGTGTCGAAGTCAATCCGCTCGCGCCGCGCGCCTGGCCCTGGTTCGCGCTCGACAACGTCCGGTATCACGGTCACCGCCTGACGATCGTGTGGGATCGCGATGGCAGCAGATACGGGCGTGGGGCGGGACTGACGGTCCTCGAGGACGGATTCGTCATCGCGCGCTCGGAAGCGCTGGGCAGGATCGTGGGATTGTTGCGTGAGGATCGGAATAACGGAAATAACGACGGAAATAACGACGTTACACGCCTCAATTTCCGTAGTGATTTCCGCCGTCATTCAGTCAACGTTGCGGTCAACAACGACCGCGGCGCGTATCCATGGGTGACCGCATCCTTCGCCGCGCCTGAGAATCCGCCGACCTACCTCATCGACGGCAACTACTGGTACATGCCGTCTCCGCCGAATCGCTGGACGACGAAGGGTTCGCCGAATGCCAGCGACACGGTCGTCGTCGACTTCGGCGCCGAGCGCACCGTTCGCGAGGTGACCCTGTACGTGCTGGACGACGGCGAGGGCAGCGACGTTCGCGCGCCGGCGCGCATCGCGGTGCACCTCTGGCGCGCAGGCCACTGGATGCGCGTCGCCGGTTCGCGCTCCCCGAGCGTGCCTGCAGGACATACGGCCAACCGCGTCACGTTCCCGGCGGCGCTCGCAGAACGCGTGCGCGTGGTGCTGTCGCCCCAACCCGGCGCCGCGCTGGGCCTGTCGGAGATCGAGGTCTGGGGCCCGCCGCAGACCCTGCGCGAAAGCACACGCGCCTCCGCCGACCTCGCGTTCAATGCGACCGGGAAGGGATTCCCGAAGGCGACCGCGTCGTTCACGTCACAATACGACCGCGTCGCGGACGTGAACGACCTGCGGATCGCGTTCACGCGCTACTCGCGCAACCGGTGGACGGCGTACGGCTCGACGTCGCCGACCGACTGGCTCGAGATCGACCTCGGCGCGGAGAAGCTCGTGAGCGCGGTGGAGCTGTATCTCTGGGGCGACGGAGGGGGCGTACAGGCGCCGCGCGCGATGTCGCTGTCGGTCTGGCGCGATGGGCGCTGGACCGAGGCACCGGTGCTGTCGCGCCAGCCGCTTCATCCGACGATCAGCGCGCGCAACCTCATCACGATGTCGCCGGTGCGGACGTCGAGGATCCGGGTCACGTTCGAGAACGACCTGCCAGCGGTCGTGGGAGTGACCGAGATGGTCGTCCGATAGAGCGCGGGTCTCTGTTCTCTGGTCTCTGGTCTCGGGTCTTTGGTCTCTGGCCGCGGATTCCCCAAGACTCAAGACCCGAGATCCGACGTCAGCCCTGTATTGCCGGCAGCAGCACGGTGAACGACGCGCCCTGACCGGGCGCGGTGTCGAGCATGATGTAGCCGCCCGACTGCTTCACGATGCCGTACACGACGGCGAGTCCGAGTCCCGTGCCCTGACCGGCTGGCTTGGTGGTGAAGAAGGGCTCGAATACGCGCGCGGCGACCGTCGGCGGCATTCCCTCGCCCGTATCCGCGACCCGCACGAACGTGTACGTCCCCGGCTGCAGACCGGCGTGGGCCGTCGCCTGGGCCGCGTCGAACTGCATGTGTCCGGCGGACAGCGTGAGTCGGCCGCCATCGGGCATCGCATCACGTCCGTTGAGGCTCAGGTTGAGCACGACTTGCTCGAGCTGTCCCCGGTCCGCGAGGACCTGCGTGCGCTCCTTCGCCAGATCGAGCGTCAGGGCGATCCGCTCGTCGATGAGCCGTCGCAGCATGTGGCTCATGGACTCCAGCACCTGATTGACGTCGAGCAGCTGCGGCTGCAGCGCCTGGCGGCGGCTGAAGGCGAGCAGCTGCCGAGTGAGCTCCGTGGCGCGCTGGCCGGCGTTGCGAATCTCGATGACGTCGCGCCGCATCGGGCTGTCGTGCTCCATCTGCTCGAGCAGCAGCTCGCTGTACGCGCTGATCGCCGTGAGGATGTTGTTGAAGTCGTGCGCCACGCCGCCTGCCAGCTGGCCGATGGCGTCCATTTTCTGCGCCTGGCGGAGCTGCTCGCCCATGCGCTCGCGCTCGGTGGTGTCGAGCAGGGTGCCGACGAGCGCCGGCTTTCCCTCCAGCTCGATCACGCTGCCGAAGACGTCGATCTCGATCTCGGTGCCGTCCTTCCGGTGCGCGGTGAAAGTGTACTGCACGGACCCTGATCCCTCGTCGAGGCGCCGACGCTGCATGTGGCGTACGAGCTCGAGCGACTTGTGGGCGATCATCGGCTCGACCTCCATGCCGATGATCTCGTCCGGCGTATAGCCGAAGAGCTCCGCGCAGCGCGGGTTGGCGTAGACGAACCGGCCGTCCTGGATGACGGAGATGCCGGTGAGCGACTGCTCACTGAGCGCGTAGACCATGGTTTCGGCGCGCCGCCGCTCGCTGACGTCGCGAACGATCGCCTGCACGGCGGGCTCGTTGTCGAACGTCGTGGGAATGCCGGCGATCTCCGCGTACATGACGGTGCCGTCGGTGCGTATCAGCCGCTCCTCGAGGATCGGCGCGGCGCCGCCGTCCATGATCGCGCCGATGCGCGACCGCACCTGCTCGCGATCCGCAGGATGCACGAGGTCGAGCACCGCCTTGCCCACGATCGCGTTGTGCGACGGCGCGCGGAGCATCTGGACGAACGCGTCGTTCACGAAGACGATGCGGCCGCCGCGATGTACCACGATTCCGTCCGGTGCACCCTCGACCAGCGTTCGGTAACGCCGCTCGCTCTCGCGCAGCGCGTTCTCCATGATCCGCCGGACGGTGAGATCCTCGGTCACGACCAGGACCTGACCGGGATTCAGGCGGATGTAGCTGACGTTGAACGTTCGCTGCTCGCCGGTGGACCGCATGCGGAAGTCCACTTCCCGCCGGATCCGCGTGCCCGTACTGCTCACGTCGCGCATCGACTCGAGTACGCCATACTCGTCGCCGTACAGGTCGCGCACGGTACGACCAAGCAGCTCGACCATGCGGCCGCCGGTCAGCTGCGCCGCTGCCTCGTTGAAATCGGCCAGGACGAAATCATCGCCCACCGCCTCCCACAGCGAGATGGGGATGGGAAGGGCGTCGATCTCGGGCGTGAGCCGTGCGGCGCTGATTCCTTCCATGTCGTGAAGCGGTTCTTCGTGTGAAGCGAGCCCGGCAGGGCGCCCGCGGACGCGGCATTCGCGAACGCCTTTTCAGCATTAAGTCGTCCAGAAGGGACGAAAACACTTGGCGCGATGTAACAGACCGTGGCGAGCGTGTCCGTCGTCCGACTGGGCGCCCGTGGGCGCTTTAGTGCGACACTCCGAACGCGAAGACTGTTTGCGTCCGGTAATGCTGGCCCGGACGCAGAATCGTCGACGGGAAGCGCGGCTCGTTCGGTGAATCGGGGAAGTGCTGCGTCTCGAGACAGAACCCGAAGCGGTGGCGATACACGCGCCCGGCCTTCCCGGTAATGCTCCCGTCGAGAAAGTTGCCGGAGTAGAACTGGATGCCCGGCTGGTCGGTGAAGACGTCGAGCGTGCGCCCGGAGGTCGGCTCGACGACCCGAGCGGCATGGTGCATCCCGGCGCCGTCGAGCATCCAGTTGTGATCGTAGCCGCGGCCGAACCGGAGCTGCTCGTCCGCACCTTCGATGCGCGCGCCGATCGCTGTCGGCGTCCGGAAGTCGAACGGTGTCCCGGTCACGTCCCGCAGCTCGCCGGTCGGGATGAGCGTCGAGTCCACCGGCGTATAGTGACTGGCGTCGAGCTGCAGCACGTGCGCGAGCACGTCGCGCGCGCCCTGGCCCGCGAGATTGAAGTACGTGTGCTGCGAGAGATTGATGGGCGTGGCCTTGTCCGTCGTCGCGTCGTAGTCGACGGTGAGCCGGTCGCGATCGTCGAGCGTGTACGTGACGGTCGTCGCCAGCGTGCCGGGATAGCCCATCTCGCCGTCGCGGCTCGTGTACGTGAGCGCGACGCCCGCCGCGCTGTCGTTCTCGAACGACCGCGCGCTCCACACGACCTTGTCGAAGCCGCGCGTGCCGCCGTGGAGCGAGTTCGGTGGATTGTTGATCGGCAGCTGGTACGTCGCGCCGTCGAGCGTGAACCGGCCCTTCGCGATGCGGTTCGCGTACCGGCCGACGATCGCGCCGAAGTACGGCGGCGGCGGGTCCTGCAGGTAACCAGCGAGGTCATCGAAGCCCAACACAATGTCGTCCGCCGCGCCCGCGCGATCGCGCGTGCGGAGACGCGTGATGATCGCGCCGTACGTGATCACGCGCATCGACGTGCCGGCACGGTTCGTCACGTCGTAGGCGTCGACGACCGAACCATCCGGCATGCGGCCGAACGCCGACTTCGATACGCGACCGGTCATCGTGCGCCCCGGCGGCGCCGGTGGCGGGCGGAGGCCGCGGTCCGCGATCGGCTCGGCGATCTGAGTGGTAGTGTAGTCATCCGCGTGGGCGCCGGACGTGGAGGGAGGGAAGCTGACGTCAACAGTACGCCACGCGTTGCCGTCGCGCAGCCGGAGCGGATACGTGCGTCCCGCGCGCCCCTCCAGCCGGAAGGTCGCGATCTCACCGCTCGCGCGCGTGCTGACGATCCGCGCCGCGATCGAGCGATCACCGACCTGCGCGTGACCCGGCGGCGACACGACCGCGATTCCTCCCGTGAAGCGGACACTCATGGCGAGCGAATCGCGAAGGGTGTCGCGCACGGTCGCGTGAACGTCGCCCGCGGTGGCAGCGGCCTGGGCGTTCGCGGCGACCGTCGCCGACGACGGAATCGCGGGGGAGAACGTGACGAGCACGGGCCGGCGCACCCCGTGCGCGACAAGGGTGCTCGCGATCCCATCTATGGTGCGCGACAGTCGCACGTCGATCGTGCCCGAGCCGAACGGCACGTTCCGCGCGCTCACGGCGTCCCACTCGGGCGGAAGGTGCGGCGCCAGCGTCAACGTTCCGGCGGGCGCGTCGACGTCGATACCCAGCAGTCCGCGGATGAGCGGCGTCAGGATCATGGACGTCGCGAAGAACTGCTGCGGCACCGCGGTGTCGAGTGGCTTGTACAGGCGCCCCGAGATCACTTCGGGATTGCGTCCGAGGGATTCGTCGAACGTGGTTCGCGCGATGGCGTCGAGCGCAAACTGTCCCGCCGCCGCGTTGTGATACCGGTACTGCGCCAGCGCCACCCACCCGGTGACGAATGGCCAGACCGCGCCGTTGTTGTAGTGCAGCGGATCGAAGAGCGTGCTCGACGCCGACAGCGGACGCGCCCCCCAGTCCGTCATGATCTCGCTCGACGCCAGCCGCTCGGCCATCTGCGCGCCGTGCTCGGCGTCGAGGACGTCGAACGACATCGCCGTGGCCGGCCACGCGGTGAGGTTGTCGTTGACGGTGCCGCCCTCGAGCAGCGCAAACGCGTACTGGTTTCGCTGCGGCAGCCAGAGACGCGTCTCCAGCGTGCGCTGCGCCTTCGCGCGAATCGCGAGCGCGCTGTCCGCCACGCGCGTCTGGCCGAGGGCGCGCGCCATGCGCGCGAAACGGTCGAGCGCCGCGACCCAGACGCCGCTCATGTACACGTCGCTGAGAATCCCGGCCTGCAGGTCGCCCACCTCGAGCGCACCCGCGCCCGCCGACGGATTCTCCATCAGGCCGTCGCCGTCCGTGTCGGTGGCGCGCGACCAGTCGTAGGCCTTCCGGAGGTTGGGCCAGAGCTCGCGCACGAGCGCGGTGTCCGCCGTCTGCTTCCAGTACTCCCCGCACGCGAGGATCCAGAACGGCGTGGTGTCGCCATGATAGAACGCATACGGATACGCGCTGAACCACTGGATCCTGCCGGCGGACTGCGAGATCTCGTGCGTGATCTTGCCGTCGGCGCGCTGGTACTTCGCGAAGAAACGCAATGCGCCCTGGCGCACGAGGTCCGTTTCGCCGGCGCCCGTCATGCCGAGCGAGTTGATGGCGGCGTCGCCGCCGAAGAACCATCCAAAGCCCGGCCGGTCCGATGATGCGCCGCTGAGCCCATACCCGGCGACGAGACCGCAGCCGAGGTCCGGATTGCAGACGTATGCCTCGTCGAGGTTCACCTTCGCGTACTCGACCGCGCGATCGAGCAGGGAGTCGGGCGATTCGAGCGAGAACTTCGTCGTGCGCAGCGAGTCCGCGTGTGCGACACGGCGTCTCCACTCACGTTCGGCGCCGCCCGGAGCGACGAGACGACGATACAGGGCCAACGCTGAATCGCGCGGCATGTCGCCGCCGGCGAGCACGATCGGGATGTACGCGACGTGCAGGTCGACGTTGCCGCCGGGCGGCTCCCCGAGCCGTGGCGCCGTATAGCGCGTGCTGTCCGGCCCGACGCCGAGCACGAGCTGCGGCCGTTCGGCGCTGAGCATGTGCGCCGGGACGTCAGACGCCTGCGTGACCGCGGGTGAGCCGAGGAAGGCGTTGATGGAGCGGCGGCTCTCGGAGAAGAGAAACGCGCGCGCGTCGTCGTTCCACACGAGGTACTGCCCGCCGAGCCCCGCCGGCCACGCGTAATGGATGTCGGGTGAGAACCGCGCGATGATCTCCATCGGGCGCAGCGCGTCCACCTCGAGCAGCATCACGACCGCGGGCTGGTCGATCGGGACGAAGACGTGCTGCCTCACGGTGAACGTCTCGTAGGCGTACTCGATCGTGATGCCCTCGGGGCGTTCCGTGATGGAGCGGGCGAGCGTGTGTCCAGCGATCGGCTCGACGTATTTCGGGACGCGGAAGTACAGCTCGAAGTCGTGCAGCCATTTGACGGGCCAGGACCAGAGCTCGAAGCGGCCGTCCTCGGTGCCCATCGCGATCGCGCGTCGCCCGACGGCCGAGAGATACAGCCCGGGTCGGGCGTTTCCGCTCAAGGCCAGCCTCGATTCACCGAGGCTGAAATAGGGAATCGTTCCTGACTGCGACGGGGACTGCGACGACGGCCGCGGCGGTAACTGCGCAACGGCGGCAGCTGACTGCGCCCGCAGTGGCGCCGGTATCGTCCCTGTCACCGCCGCTGCAACCGTCGCCGCTAAACATTTCCCAACGAAGTTGGTCATCTTGAAAGCCAGAATGTCTCGCGATGTGGTCTTGGTCATCGAGGACGAACCGCAGATCCGCAGAGCGGTGCGGCATGCGTTCGACAAGGATGCGACACGAGTGGTGGAGGCCGCTACTGGGCGCGAGGGTATCGACGTCGCCGCGGCGGAACGTCCCTCCCTGATCGTGCTGGATCTCGGACTTCCGGACGTCGACGGCGTCGACGTCTGCCGTGAAATTCGCCAATGGTCCTCGGCGCCGATCATCGTGCTGTCCGCGCGTCACTCCGACGTCGAAAAAGTGCGCCTCCTGGACGCCGGAGCCGACGACTACATGACGAAGCCCTTCAGCACCACCGAATTCCAGGCGCGCGCGCGGGCGCAGCTTCGTCGCGCACGCGTCACGCCGCTTGCGCACGCCGACGCGCCGATCGAGCTGGATGGGCTCACGATCGATCTCGTGAAGCCCGCCGTGGTCCGCGATGGAACCGCCATCCACCTGACGCGAACGGAGTGGGAGCTGTTCCGCACGCTGTTGAAGCACGCGGGCCGGACACTGACGCATCGGCAGCTGTTTTCGGCGGTGTGGGGCGATTCGTATGGCGACGCGCAGCAGTATCTGCGTGTGCACATCCGCAGCCTCCGGCGAAAGATGGAACGCGATCCCGTGCGGCCGCGCTTGATCGTCACGGAGCCTGGAGTCGGCTATCGATTCGAGGCCGCACCGTGACGCGCGGAAGGCGTCCATGGCTGGGATGGACCGCGGTGCTGGCCGTGGTCACGGTCGCACTGCTGCCCCTGCGAGGACGACTGCCTGACGTTCATGTCGCCCTGGCGTACCTGCTGGTCGTCCAGTTCTCCGGTGCGCGCAGTGGGCGGGCGCCGGCGGTCACGATGGCCGTGCTCGCGTTTCTCTCGTTCGACTGGTTCTTCGTCCCGCCGTACGGGACGCTCCGCGTCGATGACCCATTCAACTGGTTCGTGCTCCTGGCCTTTCTGGCGACGAGCCTCGTATCCGCGCAGCTGCTGTACCAGGCGAAGCGACACGCCAATGCCGCCAGCCGGGAAGCATCGCGCGCCGTGGAGTTGCAGAACGCCCACAAGGCCAAGGACGCCGTGCTGACGTCGGTGTCGCACGACCTGCGCACGCCGCTCACGACCATCAAGAGCCTCGCGCACGAGCTGGTGGAGCTCGGAGACGAGCGGGCCGTCATCATCGAGGAGGAGTCGGACCGGCTCGCCCGCTTCGTCACCGATCTGCTCGATCTCTCGCGCATCAGTAGCGGCATTCCGCTGGACATGCAGCCGAACGAAGCCGAGGACCTCCTGGGCGCGGCGGCGCAGCGCGTTTCGAGCCGCCTCGGCGACCGCGAGCTGCGGATCGTGCACGACCTGAACGAAGCCATTCTCATCGGGCGGTTCGATTTCGCGCAGACGTTGCGGGCGGTGACGAACCTCCTGGAGAACGCGACCAAGTATTCGCCGGCCGGCTCACCGATCGAGCTCGGCGCGCATCTCGAGAGCGACCAGCTCTGCTTCACCGTCGGCGACCGCGGGCCCGGCATTCCGCCGGAGGAGCTCGAGCGCGTTTTCGAGCCATTCTATCGACGGGCGGGCACGCCACCGGACGTCGGCGGTGCAGGCCTCGGACTCCCCATCGCACGCGGTGTCATGGAGGCGCAGGGCGGCACGCTGACGTACGCGCCGCGTCCGGGAGGCGGCAGCATGTTCACGATCCGCGTGCCGGCGCTGCAGGTGACGTCGCTCTAGAAGCTTCACGAAATCTTCACGCCTCGAGCCGGTTTCGGCATGCGGGCTTCACGCGCGCGCGCATATGCTGCCGCGCATGATCATGTGCACGCGGGATGTCGCGCGGCGAGGCCTCACGAGCGTGGCGGCGCTGCTCGGTCGGATCGAGGAGATGTCTGACGACCAGTGGTTTCGAGTCGGGCGGACGTGGGAGAGCGGCGTGCCCGCCACGCCATCTGGAACGACGTCCCTGAGCGAGTGGATGGCTCACGACGACATCGACACGATCGCGTGGCTCCGCTTCGGTGGCGCGCGCGCATCTGCCTACTCGCCGCGCCAGCGGCGCGCTGCGGCTCACTGCGTCCTCGCCCTGCGCGCGATGGCGTCGGCGATCAGCGCCTGGGACGCAGGTGACTCCCGAAATCTTCACGACAATACGGCGTTTCTTTACGCGATCTTCACGTCCTGACGCGTAGCTAGAAAGCCGTGCCTGCAACCCTGACTCGCATGAAGCGGGTGGTCTTCGGACGCCCGTTGCCGTCGGCGCGGCTGGAGCACGAGCGCCTCAGCAAGAAGACCGGCCTGGCCGTCCTCTCGTCGGACGCGATCTCGTCGGTCGCCTATGCCACGGAGCAGATCCTGCTCGTCCTCGCCGTGCTGGGCGCCGGCGCACTGACCTACGTCGTGCCGGTGTCCGGCGTGATCGTCGGGCTGCTGGTTCTGGTCGCGCTGTCGTACCGGCAGACGATCTTCGCCTATCCGCACGGCGGCGGATCGTATACCGTCGCGCGAGAGAACCTTGGCCGGATGCCGGGACTCATCGCCGCGGCCGCGCTGCTCACGGACTACATCCTGACGGTCGCGGTGTCGATCTCCGCCGGTGTGGCGGCGATCACGTCCGCGTATGCGAGCCTCGCGCCGCATGTGGTGCTGCTGTGTCTCGGGGCCACGTGCATCCTGATGACAGTGAACCTTCGCGGCGTCCGCGACTCGGGCATCGCGTTCAGTGTTCCGACCTACGTGTTCATCGGCTTGATGCTGCTGCTCATCGGCGCGGGAGTCGTGAAGGTGCTCGCGGGCGCGGTGCCGTCGGCGTCCGGTCCGTTACCAAGCACACATGGCCCGGGGACGCCGCTTGGCTTCGCCTACACGTTCCTGATTCTGCGCGGCTTCGCCGAAGGTTGCGTCGCCATGACGGGAACCGAAGCAATCTCCAATGGCGTTGGAGCGTTCAAGGCCCCGAGCGCACGCAACGCGGCGATGACGCTCACGTGGATGGCGGTCATCCTGGCGGCCTTCTTCCTCGGCATCAGCTATCTCACGCTGCACTATCGTCTCATGCCCAGTCCGAGCGAGACCATCCTGTCTCAGCTGGGACGCCAGGTGTTCGGCCGGGGTTGGTTGTACTTCGCGCTGCAATACGCGACGTTCGCGCTGCTCGTACTCGCGGCGAATACCGCATTCGCCGACTTCCCGCGACTCTCGAGCATTCTGGCGCAGGACGGATACATGCCGCGTCAGTTCGCGGCGCGCGGGGACCGGCTCGCGTTTTCGAACGGCATTGTGGCCCTGGCACTCGTGGCGATGCTGCTGGTCTGGCTGTTCAAGGGAGATACGAGCGCGCTGATCCCGCTGTACGCGATCGGGGTGTTCGTCTGCTTCTCCTTGTCCCAGGCCGGCATGGTCGTACGGTGGTTCCGGACGCGAGCGCCGGGATGGCATTGGCGCGCCGCCCTCAACGGGATCGGTGCCGTCGCCACCGGCCTGGTGGCGCTCGTGCAGGTCGTGACGAAGTTCACGAGCGGTGCGTGGATCGTCGTGCTGATCATCCCCATGATCATCGCGATCCTGATGAAGATCCACCGGCACTACGAATTCTTCGCGAGAGAAGTGCAGTACGAGGGGTACGCGCCGCTCATGTTCCTGCATCACACCGTCGTGGTGCCGGTCAACGGGATCACCAAGCCGGCCGCGAGCGCGCTGGTGTACGCGACGACCATCTCGGAGGACGTGCGCGCCGTCTATGTGGAGGTGGATCCCGACGCCACGCAGCGGCTGCGCGCCGCTTGGAGCGAGTGGGACATCGGCGTCGAGCTCCGCGTGCTGCCATCGCCGTATCGATCAGTGATCAAGCCAATCGCGGGCTACGTGAAGGACCTGCTGGAGGAGGGCCATGCGGACCTCGTCACCGTGGTCGTGGCCGAGGTGGTGCCGCGGAAGTGGTGGGAGCACCTGCTGCACAACAAGACCGCGCTCTTTGTCCGCACCGCCTTCCTCTTCACGCCCAACGTGGTCGTGACCGCGGTGCCGTACCTCCTGGGGCACGCGGCGAGGCTGCGCGACCTGCTGCACCACGACGAGCAGCTCGACAGCGAGACTCGCGAGCAGGCGGCCATGCTTGCGATCCGTGCGTAGGGATCAGCGACGGACGCACTCCGGGGCGATTTCGGCAGTACCGACGCGCAATGCCGAGCCGTGACGCGCTACCGCTGAAGCGCGCGCCGCGGCTGCGTCGACCGTCGGTTGGCCCTGGCGCCGCCACCCTGCCACAGCGCGACAAGGTCGAACTCCGAGCTGTGCTCCCAGCCTTCCGGGATCACGTCGAGGCGCACGGTACGGAACGGCGACTCGAACACGAGCGAGCGTTCCCCTCGCACGTTCTCCGCCTCGTAGACGAGGGCCACCATGGACCCGTCCGTCACTGCGCGCATCGAGCTGCGCGGTGATACCTCTTCCAGCGTGGTGTTCGCGTCAACGCGAAGCACCCGGCGCACCGAGTTCGTCACCGACGTTCCTTGTTCAATTTGGAACGGCGCTTTGCAAGTCACGAACCAAGGGGTTCCATGCACGAGACGCTTCGAGCTTGACTGCCCCTCATGAGTGAACGCATGAAGTACACGTCGCGCGAAAGTGCGGAATTTTCCAGACGGTCCATACCATATATATGCGCCTGCCCATTCTTACTCTCTGCGTGGCCGCCGCACTCGCTCACGCGCAGCGCCCATCGCTGTCCACCACCGTGCGACAGTTCGTCACGATCGACACGCCGACGATCGTGATCCGGAACGTGCGCGTCATCGACGGCACCGGCGCTCCCGCGAAGGAGAACCAGACCGTCGTGATCAGCAATGGCATCATCGCGAGCATTGCGCCGAGCGACGCGAGCCGGGACCAGCGACCCGCGACCCGGGACCTGGTGCTCGACGGCACCGGGAAAACCGTGATGCCCGGTCTCGTCATGGTGCACGAGCACATGTTCTATCCCCCCACGACGTCGGTGAGCGTGCCGACCTACACCGAGCACGCCTTCAGCTTTCCGCGCCTGTACCTCGGCGCCGGGATCACCACCGCGCGTACTGGCGGCAGCATGGATCCGTACGCGGACATCAATCTCAAGCACTGGATCGATTCCGGTACGGTCGCCGGCCCGGCGCTCGACGCGACGGGGCCGTACCTGTCCGGCGCCGGATCGCCGCTCGCGCAATTCCACATCCTCGCCGATTCCGCCGACGCGCGACGCACGGTCGCGTACTGGGCGGACCTCGGCATGACGTCCTTCAAGGCGTACATGTGGATCACGCGTGACGAGCTACGCGCCGCGACGGCCGAGGCCCATCGCCGCGGCCTGAAGATCACCGGGCATCTCTGCTCGGTGACGTTCCGCGAGGCGGCGGACATCGGCATCGACAACCTCGAGCACGGTATCACCGTCGCGACGGACTTCGTCGCGGGCAAACCCGTCGACAGCTGCGTGTCGGCACAGGCGCAGGCGGCGGTCGCGCAACTGGATCCCGCGACCGACACGACGCTGCGTGCGGTCATCCAGTCGCTGGTGAGCCATCGAGTCGCGGTGACGTCGACGCTCGCGGTGTTCGAGTCCTTCGTCCCCAACCGGCCGGCGACGCCCCAGCGCATCGTCGACGTTCTCTCGAACGACGCCAAAGTCCGTTACTTGCGCACCCGCGAGCAGATGGCGGGGAACACAGCGTCCCCGTGGACGAAGATCTTCGCGAACGAGATGCGCTTCGAGAAGATGTTCGTGGACGCCGGCGGCCTGCTGCTCGTCGGCACGGACCCGACCGGCTACGGTGGCGTGGTCGCGGGGCTCTCGAGCCAGCGCGCAGTCGAGCTGCTCGTGGAGGCGGGCTTCACGCCGCTCGAGGCCATCCGGATCGCCACGTTGAACGGAGCGATGTACCTCGGACGGGCGAGCAGCATCGGCAGCGTCGCGCCGGGGAAGAATGCGGACCTGCTCCTGATCGCCGGGGATCCGTCTGCGAGGATCGCCGATATCGAGAAGGTCGAGGTCGTCTTCAAGAACGGTGTCGGCTACGACGCTGCCAGGCTGATCGCGAGCGCCAGGGGCCAGGTCGGCAGCCAGTAGTCACAAAGTCGTTCTGTAGGGCGTTCAGTGTTAATGCAGCGCTCGGTGACTCACGTCACCCGACGTCGTTGATGTATGTCGGACAGTGATTTGGCCGCTTTCGCGCGGCGTGTACGGCCCCTATCGTTCTGCCCATGTTCCGTCGCCTGGCGGCCCCCGCCTTAGCCGCCGCGAGTCTTTGCGTCACCCTCGCCACCTGCACCGACCTCCCGACCGGCGCCCAGCACCGGATCGGGAAGGTTGCGTTCGTGCCGGAGTTCACGCCGCGCGCGCTGCGCGCGGCGACGGATCTGGCAGCGTTCTCCCTCGCCGTCACCAACGTGCACATCGTGTTGGTGACGGCGACGGTTCCGCCGCACACCGTGCTCGACACGACGATAGCGATCAACCCCGGAGACACGGTTCTCGACCTCACGCTCCCGGTGAGCGACGCGCAGCCGGGCGATCACCTCGTAGGTGGCCTCGAGTTCCGTGACGGGACAACCGTTCTCTTTCAGGGCGGGATAGCGGACATCGTCGTCGTCACGCTGGGGACACCGGGCCAGGCGCCGACCGTGCCGATCGACTACGTCGGTCCGGGCGCGAGCGCAGTTGCCCTGTCGATCGCTCCGCGCGACACCTCGATTTCTCCGACGACGGGAACGTCGCAGTTCCGGTTTGCCGCCACGGACGCGAGCGGCGACACCGTGACGGACGCGGAAGTCGCGTGGGAGATCCGGCCGGCGCCTGCGGCGGGCGATCCGACGATCGACGCGACGGGGCTCGTGCACGCGGGAAGCAACAACGGCACGTTCATGGTGATCGCGCACACGCTCGGAGGCCTGCGCGATTCGACCAACCTCACGGTCAGCAGCGTCCCGGCATCGCTCTTCATGATAACGGAGCCGTCTAGCACGGCGAAGAACCGGAAGGCCTTCGCCACGCAGCCCGCACTGCAGCTCCGGGACGCCGGCGGATTTCCGGTCGCCGTGTCGGGTGTCACCGTGACGGCGGCGATCACGGCCGGTGGCGGAACGCTCCAGGGCACGACGTCCAGACAGACCGACGCGAACGGCGTTGCGACGTTCACGAACCTCGCGATCGCCGGCACGGTCGGGGAGCGGACGATCACCTTCAGCGCGCCGTCGCTGCCGTCGCTGGTGCGAGACATCGTGATCAACGCGGGCACCGCGACGACGATGTCGATCAGCGACGGCGACGGACAGACCGCTGTCGCGGGTACCGCGGTTGGCGTCGATCCCGCGGTGCTCGTGGTGGACGCCGACGCGAATCCAGTCAGTGGCGTGACGGTGACCTTCGCCGTCGCAAGCGGTGGCGGAACGGTCACAGGTGCATCGCCGACCACTGATGCCGCGGGCATCGCGACGGTCGGCAAGTGGAAGCTCGGCAACACCGCCGGTTCCAATTCGATGACCGCGACGTCCGCCGGGCTCACCGGTTCGCCGCTCACGTTCACCGCGACGGCGACCACTGGGACGCCGGCGAACGTCACCATCATTGCGGGCGACGGCCAGTCGGCCACCGTTGGCACCGCGGTCGCGACGGCGCCCAAGGTCCGGGTCACTGATGCGAACGGCAATCCGGTGCCCGGCGTGACCGTCGCGTACGCGGTCGTCACCGGCGGCGGCAGCGTCACGGGCGCGTCGCCCACGACCGACGCTCAGGGTAAGGCGGCCGTCGGCAGCTGGACGCTCGGCACGACGGTGGGGTCCAACACGCTGCATGCGACGGTTGGCGTACTCTCGCCGGTGACGTTCACCGCGACAGCGACGGCCGGTGCCGCCACCACGATGACTGTGCATGCCGGTGACAACCAGTCGGTGACCGTGGGGACGCAGGTGCCGACTGCGCCGGAGGTGCTGGTCACGGACGCGCAGGGCAATCCAGTGAGCGGCGTCGCGGTCACATTCGCGGTGCAGAGCGGGGGCGGATCCGTCACGGGTGGCGCCACCAGCACGAATTCGTCAGGCCTGGCCACCGTCGGTAGCTGGACGCTCGGCGCCGGTGCTGGAACCAACACGCTGTCCGCCTCCGCTTCGGGGCTGAGCACGGTGACCTTCACCGCCACTGGCGTCCCGGCCAACGCGGACAACATCACGCTCGACAGCGGTGACGGGCAGTCGGCGACGGTCGGCACCGCCGTCGCAACCAACCCCGAGGTCCTCGTCGAAGACGTGAACGGCAATCCGGTGAGCGGCGTGACGATCACGTTCGCGGTCGCGAGCGGTGGCGGGTCGGTCACGGGCGCGTCACAGACGACGGACGCGCAGGGCAAGGCAGCGGTCGGCAGCTGGACGCTCGGAACCGTCGCGGGCAGCAACACCCTGACGGCGACGTCCACGGGATTGAACGGATCGCCGATCACGTTCAGCGCGACCGGCACCGCGGACGTTGCGGCGAACATCGCCGTGAACCTTGGTGACGGGCAGAGCGCGGTGGCCGGTCACACCGTGGCCACGGATCCGAGTGTTATCGTCACCGACCAGTACGGGAACGTCGTCCCGTCGTGGAGTGTGACATTCGCTGTCGAAACCGGTGGCGGGTCCGCGACCGGATTGCATCGGACAACTGACGCGTCGGGCATCGCGACCGTGGGCAGCTGGGTGCTCGGAACGACCATCGGCCCGAACACACTCTCGGCCACCGCGACCGGCGTGGCGACGCCGGCGACGTTCAGCGCGAACGGCATCGCAGGCAGCCCTGTGAACATCTCGCTCGTGGGCGGCGATGGGCAGAACGCGACGGTGAACACCGCCGTCGCAACGGCGCCGACTGTTCTCGTCACCGACGCGAATGCGAACCCGGTGAGCGGAGCGCAGGTCAACTTCACGGTCCTGACGGGCGGCGGCGCGGTGCTGGGTAGCTCGACGGTGACCGACGGTTCCGGCGTCGCGAGCCCCACGAGCTGGACGCTCGGCACCACGGCGGGCAGCAACACGCTGCGGGCCAAGGCCGTCGGCGTGACCGGCAACGTCATCTTCACCGCGAACGGGACGCCCGACGCGGCGGCGACCCTCGCGATCCACGCCGGCGACGGACAGAGTGCGGTCTACAGCAGCGCGGTTTCGGTTCCCCCGGCCGTCCTCGTCACGGACGCCTACGGCAACGCCGTGTCGGGCGTCGCGGTGCAGTTCGATACGCAGAATGGCGACGGCGCGACGGTGGACGGCGGTACGTCGAGCACCGTGAACACGGACGTGAACGGCATCGCCGCCGTCGGCAACTGGACACTGGGCTCCTCGCTTGGCGCGTACACGCTGACGGCGACGTCGAACGGACTGACCGGATCGCCGCTGTCATTCAGCGCGACCGCAACGGCAGGCACCGCGGTGCGCATGATCGTGTACGCCGGTGGCGGTGAAAACGGCGTCGTCGGACAGAATGTGCCGACGCCGCCGGCGGTGCAGGTGTTCGACGCGGCGGACAACCCCGTTCCGAACGTGACGGTGACGTTCACACCGACGGCCGGCAGCGGCACCGCGACTGGCAAGACACCGGTCACCGATGTGAACGGCATCGCGACTGTCGGATCCTGGACGCTGGGCCATCTCGTCGGGACGCACGAGCTGGATGCGACCGTGGTCGGCATCGGGTCGCCCACGCAATTCTTTGTGACGGCGGACCCCGGTGCACCGGCGAAGCTCGCGTTCAACCGCAAGGCGACGCAAACACCGCAAAACCGGCAGCAGTTCCCGCAGCAGCCCACGCTCCAGGTGGTGGATCAGTACGGCAACGACGTCGCGGCGAGCGGAGTCCAGGTCGATGCGAGCCTGACCTCCGGACCCGGCATCCTCACGGGCGAGATCACGTCCGCCAACACGGACGCCGGCGGTGCTGCGCACTTCAGCGATCTGTATCTGCGGGGCAAGGTCGGCTCGTACACGATGCGGTTCAGCGCCTCTGGCCTCGGGCCCGCGACACAGACGGTGACGCTGCAGCCGGGGTACGTCGCGCTCGTGATTCCCCAGGCCGGCGGCGGCCAGCTCGTCGCGGCGGATGGGCTCACGCACTCCCTGCCGATCAGTCCGAGCGTCATGGCCGCCGATCTCGACACGAATGCGATCCCCGGCGTGACCATCGACTTCACCGCATTCGGCGACGGCGGCATCGGCGATACGACCATCAAGACACAGAGCCAGGTCACCGATGGCAACGGGATCGCGACCGTGAGCAACTGGACGATCGGCGTGATCGGCGGGACGTACCAGATGCAGGCGCGGTGGACCTGCCAGGGGGACTGCTTCTCCCCGAACACGTATCTGTATGCGTTCGAGCCGTGGACAGTGACCGCTGTGACCGCCGGCGGCAACCACGCGTGCGCCATCGAGGCGACCGGCAGCTACATCGGATGCTGGGGCTCGAACGAGCAGTACCAGTTCTCGAACGGACCGTCGAGCCTTTTGACGGGCGGCACGAGCGGCGTCGTGTATGCACGTCCGCAGCAGATAACCAATGGTGGATCGCCCGCCATGCTCGTTGCCGGTGGGCTTCATACGTGCATCCTGGACGCGGCATTCTCCTACTCAGAGATGTGTGCGGGCGACGACGAGTACGGACAGACCGGCGACGACGGCAGTTACTTCCCGTACGCGTACAACTTCACCGACACGTATCTCAACTACGTGCCGCCTGCGGCGACCCAGATCACGGCGGGCGATCTGCACGGCTGTGCGCTGGAAAGCGGGACCATCGAGTGCTACGGCTACAACTTCTACGGCCAGCTCGGCGACAGCACGAACAACGATCAGAGCTATCCCACCACCGTCGCCGGCATCCACACGTGGATCAGCGTGTCGGCGGGCGGTCATACGACGTGCGCGATCGACGATCAGAACGACGGCTATTGCTGGGGTAACAACGACGTCGGCCAGCTCGGAGACGGCGACAGCGCCAGCACGACGGGCCCCGCGCTCGTGGCGGGCGGCCACAAGTGGTCGCAGCTCGAGACCGGCGGCGATCACACCTGCGGCATCACGACCAGCGGGACCGCGATGTGCTGGGGCTCGGACATCTGGGGCCAGCTCGGCGACGCCGGGCTGTCCACCGGCATAGACGTTCCGCAGTCCGTCGGCGGTAGCCACACCTTCACGAAGCTGTCTGTTGGTCCGACCGTGACATGCGGCATCGAGCAGACGACGAGCGCGCTCTACTGCTGGGGCAACAACAGCAGCGGTCAGCTCGGCGACGGGCTTGGTGGTGCCGGCAACTACAACGCGTCGCCGTCGCTGGTCGCGGGTTCGTTCGCCTGGACCGACGTGTCGGTGTCGAAGTACGGAAACTTCGTCTGTGCCATCGAGAGCAGCACCAGCGGTGCGTTCTGCTGGGGGAACAACTTCTATGGCCAGATCGGCATCGGCAGCCAGTCCGGCGCCTACTACACGCCGCTGGCCGTGCAGACGTATGAGCTCGCGCCCGCGGGCGGCCGGCGTCCGCCGACGGTCTCTTCGCTGAGCGCGCCGCTGGGGAGCCTCGCGCACCCGGCCGTCGCGATCACCCGGCAGACGCCGCCTGCCGGGCACAAACAGCCGTCGCAGTCGCGGGCGACGCGGGGACCTCGCCGACAGTAGTCGGCTGGAGCGCGCGCTACGCGGTCAGCGCGCCTCGTTTCTCCTGAAGCGAGGCGCGCACTTCCTTCAAGCCACGCGTGATGTGCGTCTCGACGGTCTTGATCGACAGGCCGAGTCGCTCGGCGATTGCGGCCGGACCGAGCCCGTCGCGCCAGCGCAGCTCGCAGACGGCACGCCGCTTCTCGGGCATCGCTGCCAGCGTCTCGGTCAGGGCGCTGCTCAGCATGGTGAAACGCTCCTGCTCGGACGCATCGCTCGCGGGCGACAGCGCCAGGATGTCGTGCGCGGCGCTGCGCTCCCACTCGCGATGCAGGTCCTCGCGCCGCAACCAATCGAGCGCGCGGTTGCGCGCCGCGCGGCGCAGGTAGCTCTGCACGTCGCCGCGCACGTCCAGCGCCTCTCGGCCGCTCCAGAGCCGGAGAAACACGTCCTGCACCAGCTCCGCCGCCACGTGGTGTGATTCCACCATCCGGGCGACGAATCGCGTCAGCTGCTGGGAGTGACGCTCGAAGATCGCGTTGAAGGCAAGCGGGTCGCCGCGCCGCAGGCGCAGGACCACGTCGTCCTTGTCACCCCGAGCAACGCGAGGGGTCTGCACTTCCACGTGCAGATCCCTCGTCGCCGTGCTCCTCGGGATGACAGGGGTCATGCGACGGTGCCGTCTGTCTGCACGACCTTCGGCTTCACGAAGGGCATCATGGCGCGCAGCTGCGCGCCCACCTGTTCCAGCGTGTGGTCGCGGTCGCGCTTGCGCGCGGCGTTGAACTTCGGCCGACCGGCGCGGTGCTCGTTCACCCATTCCTTCGCGAACGACCCGTCGCGGATCTCGCTCAGCAGCTGCTTCATGGCCGCCTTGGTCTCGTCCGTCACCACGCGCGGACCGCTGCGATAATCACCGAATTCGGCGGTGTCGCTCACCGAGTACCGCATGTAGTTCAGCCCACCCTGGTACATCAGGTCGACGATGAGCTTGAGCTCGTGCAGGCACTCGAAGTAGGCCATCTCCGGCTGGTAGCCCGCTTCGACGAGCGTCTCGAAGCCGGCCTTCACCAGGTGCGAGACGCCGCCGCACAGCACGGCCTGTTCGCCGAAGAGGTCCGTCTCGGTTTCCTCGGCGAACGTCGTCTGGATCACGCCCGCGCGCGTGCAGCCGATCGCGCGCGCATACGCGAGGGCGTCGCCCAGCGCGTGACCGCTCGCATCCTGCTGCACCGCGACCAGCGCCGGCGTGCCCGCGCCCTCCTGGTACAGCTCGCGGACGCGGTGGCCGGGTGACTTGGGCGCCACCATGCTCACGTCCACGCCCTTGGGCGGCTGGATCAACCCGAAGTGGATGTTGAACCCGTGCGCGAACATCAGCGTCTTGCCGGGCTTCATCTCGGAGCCGATCTCGTGCTCGAACAGGTCCGACTGCGCGGTGTCCGGCACGAGCACCATGACGACGTCGGCCTCGCGCGCGGCGTCCCCCGGTGTGGCGACGCGCAGCCCGGCATCGCAGGCTTTCTTCACGCTCTTCGAGTTCTTCGGCAGGCCGACGCGCACGTCGATGCCGCTGTCCTTGAGGTTGAGCGCGTGGGCATGCCCCTGGCTGCCATAGCCGATGATGGCGACCGCCCTGTCCTTGAAGCGGTCGAGCGGAGCGTCCTTGTCGTAATAGACTTTCGCGGTCATACGGCGATGTCCTCTTCGTCGCACACGCCGTCGGCCTGCGCGCGATTGGTCGGGAGTGAGGTGGGGAAGGCCGGCGCCGAGGTGGAGACGAACGGCGGCGCGGGGTGTCGCGTCACGTTGCGAACCGAGATCACGTCGACGAAGCGCTCGAGCTCCTTGGCGAGCTGCGTCGCGGACGGCGCGTCGAACGTGACGTCCATGCGGCTCACGCCGGCGGTCTCGGACCGGTCGACGTGCAGCGAGTGGATGTTGTATCCGCGACGGCGAAAGAGCGTCACGGCGCGATGCAGGGCGCCGGGATTGTCGCGCAGCAGAACGTGCAGGGTGTGTTCAGCCATGGGGTCCGGTTCAGAAACGGGGTTCAGGGTTCAGGAGCGATGCAGCTTCAGGTTGGGACGGCCGGGCATGTGGACGCCCAGGGACGGTGAATAGGGAGAGGCGGCAGCGGCGGTGGCCGCGGGCGCTTCTTCCGGCGCCTGTCCCGGTGCGATGAGCATCTCGCCGATCGATTTGCCGGCGGGCACCATGGGAAAGACGTTGGCCTCCTGCTCGACGCGGAAGTCGATGAGGGTCGATCCGGGCGTGCGCCATGCCTCCTCGATCGCGGAGCCGACGTCGCGTGCGTCGCCGACCGTGAAGGCGCGCAGGCCGTACGCTTCCCCAAGCCGCGCGAAGTCGGGTCCGGTGAGCGGTGTCTCGCTGTAGCGCCGGTCCTCGAACAGCTCCTGCCACTGCCGCACCATGCCGAGGTAGCCGTTGTTGATCACGCAGATCTTCACGTTCTTCACACCTTCCTGCGCGATCGTCGCCAGCTCCTGGTTGGTCATCTGGAAGCCGCCGTCGCCGCACACCACCCACACGGTGTCGTTCGGGCACGCGAGGGCGACGCCGAGCGCCGCGGGGACGGCGAATCCCATGGTGCCGGCGCCGCCGCTGGTGATGTGCGTGCGCGGCCGCCGCCAGTCGAGCAGCTGCGCGGCCCACATCTGGTGTTGCCCCACGTCCGTGACCACGCGCCAGTCGGTGCGGGACGCGAACGCGGCGTTCAGTCCGTCGTAGACGTCGTGCGGCATCAGCGACGCCTCGCGGTCGCGGCGCGAGTACGCCTGCCGCGGCTTGTGCGTCGTCTCGAGCGTACGGATGGACTGCACCCACGCCCGCGCGTCCAGCGGGGGCACTTCGGCGATCAGCGCGCGCAGCGCGTCGCGCGCGTCGGCCAGCACGGCCACGTCGCAGCGCACCACCTTGCCGAATTGCGCGGCGTCGACGTCGACATGGATGATCTTCGCGTGCGGCGCGAACGTGGCCGCCTTGCCCGTCACGCGGTCGTCGAATCGCGTTCCCACGTTCAGCAGCACGTCGCAGCTCTGCAGCGCGCGGTTCACGTGCACCCACCCGTGCATGCCGGGCATGCCGAGCGCCAGCGGGTGATCGAGCGGGAAGACGCCCAGGCCGTGCAGCGTCGTCACGACCGGGATGCCGGTGCGCTCGGCGAACTCGCGCAGCTCCGCGTGCGCGTCGGCCTGGATCACGCCGTTGCCGGCGAGGATCAGCGGACGCTCCGCATTCGAGAGCAGCTCGGCTGCCTCGCGAATCGCCGACATGACCGCTGGACGCCGGGGGCTCGACGCCTGCAGCTGGGCGCTGGTCCAGTCGGGCTCGATCAAGGTCTGCTGCGCGTCCTTGGTCACGTCGATGTGCACCGGTCCTGGCCGGCCGCTTCGCGCGATCTGGAACGCTTCGGCGAATACGCGCGGCAGGTCCTCGGCTTTCGTGACGAGGTAGTTGTGCTTCGTGATCGGCACCGTGATGCCGGTGATGTCCACCTCCTGGAAAGCGTCCGTGCCCAGCAGATGGCTCGAGACCTGTCCGGTGATCGCGACGAGGGGCGTGCCGTCCATGAACGCGTCGGCGATGGGCGTGACGAGATTCGTCGCGCCCGGGCCACTCGTGCCGATGCAGACGCCCACGGTGCCGCTGGCGCGGGCGTACCCTTCCGCGGCGTGCCCCGCGCCCTGCTCGTGGCGGCAGAGAACGTGATGCAGCTCGTCGCGGTACTCCCACAGCGCGTGGTAGAAGGGCATGATCGCGCCGCCGGGAATCCCGAAAATGACGCGCACGTCCTCGCGGACCAGCGCTTCACACATGATCTGCGCGCCGCTCAGCTTCGTCGGTTGTGTCATGCGCCCACCTCCGCGGGTGCGGGCGCATCCGGCTCCAGCACCGCGCCGCGCGATGCATTGGTCACGAAGCGCGTGTACCGCGCGAGCCAGCCGCGCGTGAACTTCTTCGGCGGCACGACGTACGCCGCGCGCCGCGAGTCGATCTCGTACTCGGTGAGGTCGACGCTCAACGTGCGGGCGCCGATGTCGATGGCGATGCTGTCGCCGTCGCGCAGCAGGCCGATGACCCCGCCTTCCGCCGCCTCGGGCGACACGTGCCCGATGCAGAGCCCGCGCGTCCCGCCCGAAAAGCGACCATCCGTGATGAGGGCGACGGAGCTGCCCAGCTCACTCCCCTTGAGGAACGACGTGAGCGCGAGCATCTCGCGCATCCCCGGTCCCCCCCGAGGTCCCTCGTGTCGCACGACGACGACTTCACCGGCGCAGATCTCGCCTGCCTCCGCCGCCTCGAACGCGCTTTCCTCGCTCTCGAAGACGCGCGCCGGTCCGCGGAACGTCATCTGGTGCTGCTCCACCGCGCCGACCTTCACGACGCTGCCTTCCGTGGCGAGGTTGCCGAACAGGACGCACAGCGCGCCGCGCGCCGAATGCGGATTGTCGACGTGCCGGATGCATTCGCCGTCCGCCCGCTTCGCGTCGACGAGATTCTCGCCCAGCGTTCTTCCCGTCACCGTCGGAACATCCAGTTTGAGGATCTGCTCCGCGTTCGCCGCCGCTCCGCGTCCTCCGCGGTGTGCTGTTCCTGTGGCGGTCGACAGTTCGCGAAGAATGGCCGGGATGCCGCCGGCGGCGTGGACGTCCTGGATGTGCCACTGCCGGTTGCCATCCCACGCCGGCGACACCTTGGCCAGGTGCGGCACGCGTTCGGCGACCTCGTTGACGCGCTCGATCGGATAGTCCACCCCGGCCTCGCGCGCGAGCGCGAGCACGTGCAGCACCGTATTGGTCGAGCCGCCCATCGCGACGTCGAGCGCCATGGCGTTGTCGATGGCGTCCGCGGTGACGATGTCGAGGAAGCGCGTGTTCGACTGCACCAGCTCCATCACCTGCGCGGCCGCGCGCTGCGCCAGCTCGGCGCGTGCGGGCGACGTCGCGAGAATCGTCCCGTTGCCGGGGAGGGCGACGCCGAGCGCCTCGCAGAGGCAGTTCATCGAGTTGGCGGTGAACATGCCGCTGCACGATCCGCAGGTGGGGCAGGCGAGCGACTCGAGCTCGAGCAGCCGCGCGTCGTCGATCGCGCCCGAGGCGTGCTGCCCCACGCCCTCGAAGACGCTGATGAGGTCGATCTTCTTTCCGGAGTGATCCACGCCGGCGCTCATCGGCCCGCCGGAGACGAAGATCGTCGGGAGGTTGGCGCGCGCGGCGCCCATCAGCATTCCGGGAACGATCTTGTCGCAGTTCGGAATGCAAATGAGCCCATCGAAACAGTGCGCGGCGACCATCGTTTCCACGCAATCGGCGATGAGCTCACGGGAGGGCAGCGAGAAGTGCATCCCGGCGTGCCCCATGGCGATGCCATCGTCCACGCCGATGGTATTGAACTCGAAGGGGATGCCCCCGGCAGCGCGGACCGCGTCCTTCACGATCCGACCGAACGTCTGCAGGTGCGCGTGCCCCGGCACGATGTCGACGTACGAGTTGCAGACCGCAATGAACGGCTTGTCGAAGTCGCGCGCGTCCTTGATCTGGCCCGTGGCGCGCAGCAATGCGCGATGCGGGGCGCGCGCGGCGCCGCGTTTGATGACGTCGGATCTCTGCGGAGTTCGTGAGTCAGGCATCGGAAAGCGGAAAGGCCCCTCCCGCATTCTGCGGAAGGGGCCTCTCGGTCTGTCTCGAGGTCTCCTCCCGCTGGTTCGGGAGGAGCGCTGGTTATCTGGCGGCTCGAGCTCCCGGTGTGCGAATAAGGCCCACGCTAATAAGCGCGAGGACCAGGAGGACGAGGCTAAGGTACAGCGAGGTCAGTGTGTGCATTCGAGTGTTCTCCGAGGGCATCGCCCTCAGGGACGCTCAGTATACGAGTCCTGAAGACGTCCCGCAACGCAAATTGTGGGTAATTTGTAACGGACCGTTGCTAATTGGATCGCAGGTCTCGGGTCGTGGGTCGTTGTCGACAGTCGGACCCAAGACCTGCGACCCGACCCTCAGGGTTCCCGCAGACTCGTTCGTCTATAAGCCGAATGTCCATCCAGCTCAGCCTCCTCCTTACCGCGCTCCTGATCATTCGACTCGATCAGGAGAGACCTCGCTTGGGAGTACGGCCGATCTAGTTCGCATCCTTGTGTAGTACCGCGGCCTCTCCCGAGTCAGGGCGGGAGGGGCCGTTTTTTTTCCCCACCACACGGTCTCACATGACAGAGCACGTCCGCGTCTTCGACACGACCCTCCGCGACGGCGAGCAGGCGCCCGGCTGTTCGATGCGCGCGCCCGAGAAGCTCCGCGTCGCGCACCAGCTGGCCGCGCTGAACGTCGACATCATAGAAGCCGGCTTTCCGGCGTCGTCACCCGGCGAAGCCGACGCGGTGTCCGCGATCGCGCGCGACGTCGGCGGGCCCGGCGGCCCGGTGATCTGCGGTCTCGCGCGGGCAACCATCGAGGACATCGATGCTGCCGGTCGCGCGCTCCGCCCCGCCGCCCGCAGCCGCATCCATGTGTTCCTGGCGACGTCCGACATCCACATCGAGCACAAGCTGCGCTGCACGCGCGCGGAGGTCCTCGATCGCGCGGCGCGGGCAGTCTCGCACGCGCGCAACGTCTGCGACGAGGTCGAGTTCTCCGCCGAGGACGCCGCCCGCTCGGACGTCGACTTCCTCTGCCAGGTCGTGCGCATCGCGATCGCGAGCGGCGCCACCACCATCAACATTCCCGACACCGTCGGCTACGCCCTGCCGTGGGAATACGAGCAGCTCATCCGCCGCATCGTCGAGGTCGCGGGGTGGGACATCGTCGTCTCGGCGCACTGCCACGACGACCTCGGGATGGCGGTTGCGAACACACTGGCCGCGGTGCGCGCCGGTGCACGGCAGGTGGAGTGCACGATCAATGGAATCGGCGAGCGCGCGGGCAACGCGGCGCTCGAGGAAGTCGTGATGGCGCTCCGGACCCGCGCCAACCAGTTCCCGGTCGACACGCGAATCGTGACGCAGGAGATCGCGCGCACGTCGATGCTGGTGGCGGAATGCACCGGCATCCATCCGACTCCGAACAAGGCGATCGTAGGCGACAACGCCTTCGCCCACGAGTCCGGGATCCATCAGGACGGCATGCTGAAGCACCGGCTGACGTACGAGGTGGTGAGCGCAGAGGCGGTGGGGCGCAGCTCGACGCTCGTGCTCGGCAAGCACTCGGGGCGCGGCGCCCTGCGACAGCGGATGAACGACCTGGGCGTGCAGGTCGACGACACAGAGCTGCGTCGTGTGTCGCATGCGATGAAGTCGCTGGCGGATACGAGGCGCGGCGGGCGGGTCGAGGACGCGGAAGTGCTGGCGATGGCAAACGGCGGCCATGACGGTGGACGTGAGGGCGGTGGGGAGGGCGCCCATGTCCGCAGCAAGGCCCGCGCGAGTGTCCACAGCTACGACCGCAGTTTTGAGGCGCCGAGGACCCTCTTCGACAAAGTCTGGGATGCGCACCTCGTGGCCGCGGAAACCGAGTCGATGCCAGCGGTGCTGTACGTCGATCTCCATCTCGTGCACGAAGTCACGTCACCGCAGGCGTTCGCGGAAATTCGCGAACGCGGACTCACGGTGCGGCGTCCGGATCGCACCGTCGCGACGATGGATCACTCCACCCCGACCTCCCGGCAGCTGCCGATGCTCGCGGACGCCGAGGCACAGCTCAACACGCTCGAGCGAAACTGCAAGGACTTCGGTATCCCGCTCTACGCGCTCGGCGACGAACGCCAGGGGATCGTGCACGTCATCGGTCCGGAGCTGGGCCTGACGCAGCCCGGATCCACCATCGTCTGCGGCGACAGCCACACCAGCACGCATGGCGCCTTCGGGGCGCTCGCGTTCGGGATCGGAACCTCGCAGGTGGCGCACGTGCTGGCCACGCAGTGTCTCCTGCAGACGCGCCCGAAGACGCTGCGCGTCAACGTCACCGGCGCGCTGGGGCCGTGCGTCACCGCCAAGGACGTGATCCTCGCGCTCATCGCGCAGATCGGGACCGCCGGCGCGACGGAGCACGTCATCGAGTACGCGGGTCCCGTGATCGAGCGCCTCTCGATGGAAGAGCGCATGACGATCTGCAACATGTCCATCGAGGCGGGCGCCCGGGCCGGGATGATCGCGCCGGACGAGACGACCTTCGAGTTCCTTTCGCGACGTCCGCGTCCGAACGGCGACGGATCATGGGACGACGCACTGCGACGCTGGCGCCAGCTGCGGTCCGATCCCGGCGCGAGGTTCGACGCGGAAGTCACGCTCGACGCTGCCCGCATCGAACCGATGATCACGTATGGCACGAATCCGGGAATGGGGATCGGGGTGAGTGGGTCCGTCCCGCATCCCGACGCGATCCTCGATGAGGGCGAGCGCTCCCGCGTCCGGCGGGCGCTCGACTACATGAAGCTCACGCCCGGCCAACCGCTCGCCGGCACGAAGGTCGACGTCGTGTTCGTCGGCAGCTGCACCAACTCGCGGCTCCGCGACCTGCGTCAGGTCGCGGACGTGCTGCGCGGTCGGAAGGTCGCGAGCGGCGTCCGCATGCTCGTCGTGCCCGGGTCGCAGCAGGTGAAGCGCGATGCCGAGCGCGAAGGGATCGCCGATGTCGTGCGCGCGGCGGGCGCCGAGTGGCGCGAGGCGGGGTGCTCGATGTGCATCGCGATGAACGGCGATCGGCTGGAGCCGGGCCAGCTCGCGGTGTCGACGAGCAACCGCAACTTCGAAGGTCGGCAGGGGCGTGGCGGCCGTACGCTGCTTGCGAGCCCACTCACCGCCGCGGCCGCGGCCGTCACCGGGCGGATCACCGATCCGCGCACACTATGAGAGAGCCCATCACTACGCTCACGTCGTCGTATATCGTCCTCGCCAACGACGACGTCGATACCGATCAGATCATTCCGGCGCGCTTCCTCACGACGACGCAGCGCACCGGACTCGGGACGCACCTGTTCCACGACTGGCGCTACGACGCGGCCGGCCAGCCGAAGCCCGCGTTCGTGCTGAACACGCCGGCGGCGCGGGGGCGGCAGATCCTCGTCGCCGGACGCAACTTCGGCTGCGGCTCGTCTCGCGAGCACGCGGTGTGGGCGCTGATGGACGCCGGCTTCCGCGCGGTGATCAGCGCCAGCTTTGCCGACATCTTCCGGGGCAACGCGCTCGGCAACGGCTTGCTGCCGGTGCAGCTCGACCCAGCGGTCGTCGCGCGGCTGCTGCGTGACGAGCCAGGCGACCTGACGATCGACCTCGGCGCGCAGACCGTGACGCGAGGCGGCAAGGTGCTGGCGAAGTTCGACGTGCCGCCGTTCGCGAAACACTGCCTCGAGCGCGGCATCGATGAGATGGAGTTTCTGCTGGGAGCGGACGAGCAGATCTCGTCATACGAAGCTCGCTGAGTGCTGGTCGCAGATCGCGGGTCGCGGGTCGCAGACAAAACCCGCGATCTGAGACCCGCCACCTGAGACCCGAGACCCGCGACGTGAGACCCGATATCTTACCCGCGTGAAAGCGATCATCGCTCTCCTTCCCGGCGACGGCATCGGCCCAGAGGTCGTCGCCTCGGCGCGCGCGGTGCTGGATACCATCGCTGCCGGATTCGGGCACGAGCTGACGTACCGCGAAGCGCTGATCGGGGGCGCTGCGATCGACGCAACGGGCAAGGCGCTCCCCGAAGCGACGATCGACGTGTGCAAGATGGCGGATGCCGTGCTGCTCGGCGCCGTCGGGGGCCCGAAATGGGACGACCCGCGCGCGAAGGTGCGGCCGGAGCAGGGGCTGCTCGGCATCCGCAAGACGCTCGGGTTGTACGCCAACATCCGTCCTGTGTCGCCCAACGCGCGCCTTGCCCAGTCGTCGCCGCTCAAACCCGAGATCGTGAAGGGCGTCGACCTCGTCGTGGTCCGCGAGCTCACTGGAGGCATCTACTTCGGCAAGAAGACGCACACCGATCATTCGGCGTCCGACCTCTGCGAGTACTCGGACGACGAGATCGCGCGCGTCGCACGGGTGGCGTGCACGCTCGCGCGCGGCCGCCGGCGGCGACTCACGTCGGTGGACAAGGCCAACGTGCTGGAGACGTCGCGGCTCTGGCGTCAGGTGGTGACGCGCATCGTCGAGAAGGAATTCCCCGATATCCAGCTCGAGCACATCCTGGTGGACGCGTGCGCGATGCATCTCATCACGCGACCCGCACACTTCGACGTCATCGTCACCGAGAACATGTTCGGCGACATCCTCACCGACGAGGCCTCGGTGCTGTCAGGATCCATCGGCGCGCTGCCCTCGGCGTCGCTGGGCGAGCGGATCAACGCGAGTGGACATCGCATCGGGCTGTACGAGCCGATTCACGGATCGGCGCCGACCATCGCGGGGCAGGGCGTCGCGAACCCCGTGGGCACCATTCTCAGCGCGGCCATGCTGCTCCGGTTGTCGCTTGGGCTCGAGGCTGAAGCTGCCGCCATCGAGCGCGTCGTGAACAGCGTCATCGACGCGGGCACCATGACGGTCGACCTCGGCGGGTCCGCGAAGACCGCGGACGTCACGCTGGCGATCACCGAAGCGCTCACGGCGAAGAACACGGCCGTGATCGACAGCGCCGCGGTCCTGAAGAAGGCGAAGGAGCGAGCGGACGAGAAAGCGAGGGGAGCGGCGGAGGCGAAGCCGAAGGGTCGCACCACCGAGGTGAAGGCGCGCAAAAGCAAACCCCGCTGACAAATGCCCCAACGCATTCTTGACACGCCGTCCGGGGCGGCCTAGTGTAACGGGTACAATCGAAGGGTTCGTGGTGATTTGCCGCCTATTGCCGCCACGTAAAACAAGGTGCTAAAACGCGACGCGCCCGGCGGCTCCCGCTCGGGCGCTTTCGTTTGTGAGGGGGGAGGGTCGGCAGCATTCATCGGCCTTCATCTTCCCACGACGCACCAGGTGAAGGCATCGGCGGCGCTCAGGGAGGATTCGCGCAATGCCGATCGCAACCGAACAACTGGTCGACTGTCCGCCGTACGAGGTCTGCGGACCCACGGGCGCGCCGGTCGTCGTCGCCCTGGGCGGAATCTCCGCGACCCGCCACGTCTGCGCGAACGCGGATGACGACACGCCGGGATGGTGGGAGGAGATCGCCGGCCCCGGGCGCGCGCTCGACACCACGCGTTTCCAGATCCTCGGCGTGGACTTTCTCGACGGTGGTTGTGGCGACGACGGTTGCCCCGAGCGGATCGTGACGACGACCGACCAGGCGCGCGCGCTCGCATCGGTGCTGGATGACCTCGCCCTCGACCACGTGCACGCCATCGTGGGCGCCTCGTACGGCGGGATGGTGGCGTTGGCGTTCGCCGAGTTGTTCCCGGAGCGGGTCCAGCGCCTGGTGGTGGTGAGCGCGGCGCACCAGCCACACCCCATGATCACCGCCTTGCGTGGCGTGCAGCGCCGCATCGTCGAGCTGGGAATCCGGACGGGCGAGACGCACGACGCACTGGGGCTTGCCCGGCAGCTGGCGATGACGACGTACCGGAGCGTGCGGGAGTTCAACGAGCGCTTCGACCGCGCGCCACTGCACCTGGGCGCGGCCGACGCGTCATTCCCCGTCGACGTCTACCTGAAGCATCACGGCGAGCGCTTCGCCCAGCGCTGGACCCCGGCGCGGTTTCTGGCGCTTTCGCTCTCCAACGACCTGCACCGCGTGGATCCGTCGCGCATCCGGGTGCCCACGGTGCTCGTGGCGGCCGACGACGACTTCGTCGTGCCGCGCGAGCAAATGCTCGAGCTCGAGCGCGGCATCGCCGCGCCATGCGTGCTCGCCGATCTCCGCACCACCCGCGGTCACGACGGATTTCTCGCGGACGCCGCGCTCCTGGCACCCATCCTCGAATTCGCCCTCGAATCACCCTTTTTCTCGAGTCGTGTCGCATGACGTCACCCACGAACCGCAACCTGTCATCGGCGACGCGCGCGGTGCGCGCCGCGATCGCGAGCGATACGTCCCACGGAGCCGTCGTCCCGCCGCTCCATCTGTCGGCCAACTTCGCCTTCGAGGGATTCAACAAGCCGCGCGCGTTCGACTACACGCGCAGTGGCAACCCCACGCGCTCGCAGCTCGCCGACGCGATCGCGGAGCTCGAGGGCGGCAAGGTGGGCGTCGTCACCAGCACGGGCATGTCGGCCGTGACGCTCCTGCTGCAGCTGCTCGATCCGCAGGACACCATCGTCGCGGCGCACGACTGCTACGGGGGCACGCAGCGGCTGCTGCGCGGCCTCGCGGGACGCGGGCTCTTCGGGCTGCGCTTCGCGGACCTCACGAATCCCGCGAGCCTCGCCACCATCGCCGAGGTACGGCCGCGCATCGTCTGGATCGAGACGCCCAGCAATCCGCTGCTCCGCATCACGGACATCCGGGCCGTCGCCGATGCCGCCCACGCCGCGGACGCGATCGTCGTGGTGGACAACACGTTCCTGTCGCCGGCCCTGCAGCAGCCGCTGGCGCTCGGTGCCGACGTCGTGCTGCACTCGACGACGAAATACCTGAACGGCCACAGCGACGTCGTCGGCGGCGCGGTGGTCGCGGCGGATCCCGCGCTCGGCGAGGAGTTGGGCTGGTGGGCGAACTGTCTCGGAATCACCGGCGCGCCCTTCGACAGCTACCTCACGCTCCGCGGGATCCGCACGCTGCACGCGCGCATCCGTCATCATCTCGAGGGCGCGCAAGCCATCGTCGACGCGCTCCGGGACCATCCGGCCGTGGGCCGCGTGTTCTATCCCGGCTTGACCGACCACCCCGGCCACGAGATCGCACGGCGCCAGCAGACGGGCTTCGGCGCGATGGTGAGCTTCGAGCTGGCCGGCGGCACGCGCGGGGTCGAACAGTTCGTGAACCACGTGCGCTGCTTCACGCTCGCCGAGTCGCTTGGCGGTGTGGAGAGCCTCGTGGCGCATCCCGCGACGATGACGCACTCGTCGATGACGCCGGAAGCGCGCACCGCGGCCGGGATCTCGGATTCCCTCGTGCGGCTGTCCGTCGGGATCGAGTCGCCCGAGGATCTCGTCGCGGACCTGCGCGCGGCGCTGGACGCCGTGGATGCTGTCATCCCGAGCAAGGCGAGGGATCTGCACGTGCAGATTCCTCACTCCGTTCGGAATGACAGAGTCTCGGACGTCGTCCTCGTCGGTGTCGGCGCGATCGGGCGCGAGCTCATCGAACAGCTGGGGGAGAGCACGAACGAGAACGGCCTGCGCATCGTCGGCCTGGTCGACCGCTCGGGTTTCGTGCACGCGGAGGGCGGGCTGTCGCGCGAGCGCCTGGCCGAGCTGCGTCAGCTCAAGGCATCGGGGCAGCCGCTCGCGGAATCGATCGACGGGCGCAGCGGCACCGCCGCCGACGCCATCGACGCAATCACCTCGCGCCCGCTGAACAATCCCATTCTCGTCGACGCGACCGCGGCCGACCTGTCGGACGTGCACTGTACCGCGCTGGCGAAGGGATTCGACCTGGTGCTCGCCAACAAGATCCCGCTCGCCACGGACCAGAGCCGCGTGGACCGCCTGCATGCCGCTGCGGGGAGCGCCGGCCGGTCGATTCTGTGCGAGGCCACGGTGGGCGCCGGTCTCCCCGTACTCGACACGCTGCGCAAGCTGCAGGACGCCGGCGACGAGGTGCTCAGCATCGAAGGGTGTCCGTCGGGGACGCTCGGATTCCTCTTCGGCGAGATGTCGCGGGGCGAGCCGTTCTCGGACGCGTTGCGCCGGGCCATCTCGCTCGGCTACACGGAGCCCGATCCGCGCATCGACCTGTCCGGCATCGATGTCGCGCGCAAGGCGCTCATCCTGGCGCGCGCGATCGGCTATCGCGGCGAGCTGGCGGACGTGCGCGTCGAGTCACTGGTGCCGGATGCATGGGCGGCGCTCACCCGCGACGAGTTCCTTCGCCGGGTGATCGAGCTGGACGGCGCCTGGGCCACTCGCGTGAACGAGCTGCGCCGCAAGGGAAAGGTGCTGCGCTATCGCGCGCACGTGACGCGCAGCGCCATCAACGTCGGCCTGACCATCGTGAAGCTGTCGGAGCCGCTCGCGACGCTCACGGGCACCGACAACCAGTTCACCTTCACGACGCGGCGTTACTCGGCGCGACCGCTCGTGATCACGGGGCCGGGCGCCGGTGCGGCCGTCACGGCCGCCGGCGTGTTCAACGACCTGCTATGGCTGGCTCGCGGACACTCGGAGCGGTCGACGAAGCCCGGTCGGCCCGCAGAGCCGCGTCGATACTCGCCGCCGCGTCGCGTCCCTCACGGATCGCCCACACAATGAGCGAAGCGCCGCGCCGGGCGTCTCCGGCCGCATACACGCCGGGGACGCTCGCGCGGTGCTCGTAGTCCGTTTTCACGGCTCCTGACGGCAGCAGCTCGACGCCAAAGCGGCTCATCATGTCGCGGCGCGGTCCCGTGAACCCCATCGCGAGGATCACCAGCTGGGCGTCGACATGGAACTCGCTCCCCGGCACGGGTGCGAACCGCGGGGCGCCCGCGTCGTCGCGCTCCACGGAGACCCGCACCGCGCTCAGGCGCGTCACCCGGCCATTCTCGCCCGTGAGCGAGGTGGTGGAGATGCTCCAATCGCGCTGCGTGCCTTCCTCGTGCGAGTGCGACGTGCGCAGCTGCATCGGCCAGAGCGGCCACGGCGTGCTGTCCGCGCGGGTTGCCGGTGGCTGTGGCATCACCTCGAACTGGGTCACGCTCCGGGCGCCCTGACGAATCGCCGTGCCCGCGCAATCGGAGCCGGTGTCGCCGCCGCCGATGATCACGACGTCCTTGCCAGCGGCGGAGATCGAACCGGCCGCCTCGATGACGTCGCCGGCGTCACGTCCATTCTGCTGCACCAGATAGTCCATCGCCTGCACGACGCCGCCCAGGTCGCGCCCTGGCACCTGGAGCTCGCGCGCCGCTTCGGCGCCGATGGCAATGAGGATGGCGTCGTACTCGCCGCGCAGCTGTTCCATGCTCGGCGAGACGCCGACGTCACAGCCGGTGCGGAACTCGACTCCCTCCGCCGTCAATTGCGCCACACGACGATCGAGCACGCGCTTGTCGAGCTTGAACCCGGGAATTCCATTGCGGAGCAGGCCGCCGATGCGCGACGCCTTCTCGAACACCGTGACCGAGTGGCCGCCGCGCCGGAGCTGTTGCGCGGCGGCGAGTCCCGCGGGCCCGGATCCGATGATCGCGACGCGTCGTCCCGATTCCCGGCGTGGGCGCTGCGGGACGATCCATCCTTCGTCGAAGCCGCGATCGGCGATCGCCTGCTCGATGGTGCGGATCGCCACCGGTTCCGCGATCACGCCGAGGACGCAGGCTGACTCGCATGGCGCGGGACAGAGGCGGCCGGTGAACTCCGGAAAGTTGTTCGTGGCGTGCAGCGCGTCGAGCGCGTCGCGCCAGCGGTTCTGTCGCACCAGCCCGTTCCACGACGGGATGACGTTGCGCACCGGACAGCCGTGGTCTCCCTGACAGAACGGGACGCCGCAGTCCATGCAGCGCGATCCCTGCTCGCGCAAGGCGGCGTCCGGGAGTGTCTCGTAGAACTCGCCCCAGTGGCCGACGCGCTCCTCGATGGCCTGGCGGACGGCCGTGGCGCGCTTCAGCTGGAGGAAGGGAGGCAGCGTGTCAGGCATGGCGCCCGCCTTCCTTCTGCGCCGGCTGATCGGGGCGAGCCCGCAGCGCCTTGAGGTACTCCGTCGGGATCACCCGCACGAATTGCCGCGAGCTGTCTTCCCAGTGCGACAGCACGTGCCGCGCGCGTGCGCTGCCCGTGAAACGGGCATGGCGCTCGATGAGCTGCTTGAGCAGCGCGAGGTCGCTGCTTTCCGCCACCTGCCCAAGCTGCACCAGCGCCGCATTGCAGCGCGTCGCGAAGTCGCCTGAGGCATCGAGGACGAACGCCATCCCGCCGCTCATCCCCGCCGCGAAGTTGCGCCCCGTGCGTCCGAGCACGACCACGACGCCACCGGTCATGTACTCGCAGCCGTGGTCGCCCACCCCCTCCACGACGGCGGTCGCACCGCTGTTGCGCACCGCGAACCGCTCGCCCGCGACGCCGCCGATGTACGCCTCACCGGCGGTGGCACCGTACAGCGACGTGTTGCCGATGATGACCGTCTCGTCCGGGAGGAACTTGGCTCCCTTGGGGACGCGCACGACGAGCCGGCCGCCCGACAGTCCCTTGCCGACGTAGTCGTTGGCTTCGCCGAACACCTCGAGCGTGACGCCGCGCGCCGCGAACGCGCCGAAGCTCTGGCCCGCGGAGCCGTGGAAGCGGAAGGTGATCGTGTCGTCCGGGAGGCCCGTCTGCCCGTACCGCTGTGCGACGGCACCCGAGAGCATCGCACCCGTGGCGCGGTGGATGTTCTGGATCGGCAGCGTCGCGGTGACGTGCTCGCCGCGCTCGAGCGCGGGCGCCGCGAGCGTCATGAGCTGGCGATCGAGAACATCGGCGATCGCGTGCTCCTGGAGTCGAACGTGATGGCGCGACCGGTCATCCTCCGTCGTCGCCGCAACCGGCTCCGGGACGTGCAGCAGCGCCGACAAGTCCAGCGCGCTGCCTTTCGGGTTCTGCGGGTCGCTCACGCGCCGGAGCCACTCGGCCCGGCCGATCAGCTCGTCCATGCTGCGAACGCCGAGTGTCGCCATGATCGCGCGGACTTCTTCGGCGACGAAGAAGAAATAATTGACGACGTGCTCGGGCTTTCCGGCGAAGCGCTCGCGCAGCACCGGATCCTGCGTGGCGATTCCCACCGGACAGGTGTTGAGGTGGCACTTCCGCATCATCAGACATCCCTGCACGATGAGCGGCGCAGTGGAAAAGCCGAATTCGTCGGCGCCGAGCAGCGCCGCGATGACGACGTCCCGACCTGTCTTCAGCTGGCCGTCCGTCTGGAGACGCACGCGGCCGCGCAGTCCGTTGAGCAGCAGCGCCTGCTGGGTCTCCGCGAGGCCGAGCTCCCACGGAACGCCCGCGTGCTTGATCGAGGAGAGCGGGGAGGCACCCGTGCCGCCCGAATCGCCCGAGATCGTGATCAGGTCGGCGCGAGCCTTCGCGACGCCCACCGCGACGGTGCCGACGCCGGCTTCGGACACCAGCTTCACCGACACATTGGCGCGCGGATTGACGTTCTTGAGGTCGAAGATCAGCTGCGCGAGGTCTTCGATGGAGTAGATGTCGTGATGCGGCGGCGGCGAGATGAGCGTCACGCCGGGCGTGGAGTAGCGCGTCTTCGCGATGACGTCGTCCACCTTGTGTCCGGGGAGCTGGCCGCCTTCGCCGGGCTTGGCGCCCTGCGCGATCTTGATCTGCAGCTCGCGCGCGTTCACCAGGTACTCGGTCGTGACGCCGAAGCGCGCGGACGCCACCTGCTTGATGGCGCTGTTGCGTTCGGTGCCGAATCGCTGCGGTTCCTCGCCACCCTCGCCCGTGTTGCTGCGCCCCCCGAGCCGGTTCATGGCCATGGCCATCGTCTCGTGGGCTTCGCGGCTGAGCGAGCCGAACGACATGGCACCCGTGACGAAGCGCTTCACGATGGCCGTTGCGGGTTCCACGTCGTCGATCGGCACGGGCGCCCGCTCGACGAAATCCAGCTGGCCGCGAATGGTCGCGCCGCTCCTGGCTTCGTCGTTGGCCGCCGCACTGAATTCCGCGAACGTCGTCGCGTTCCCCGACTTCGTCGCATGTTGCAGCGCGGCGATCGTCTTCGGATTCCAGGCGTGCGCCTCGCCCTGGATGCGGAAGTGGTACGTGCCGCCGTTCTCGAGGCGTGCGCGCTCCGGCTGGAAGGCGCTCGTGTGGCGCGCCAGCGATTCACCGGCGATCACGTCGAGCCCGAGTCCGCCAAGGCGTGCTGCCGTCCCGTTGAAATGCCGCTCGACCAGATCGCGCGCGAGCCCGATCGCCTCGAAGATCTGGGCGCCGCAGTAACTCTGCAGCGTCGAGATCCCCATCTTCGACATGATCTTGAGCAGGCCCTTGCCGACGGCCTTGATGTAGGCGGCGTGCGCGTGCGCCACGTCGCCGTCCGTCGTGAGGCCGCGCGTGACGAGGTCCGTGATGCTGTCGAACGCGAGCCACGGATGCACGGCGCTGGCGCCGAAGCCGATGAGCAACGCGATCTGGGAGACGTCGCGCGCTTCGCCCGTCCGGACCACGATGCTCGCCGACGAGCGCAGCCGCTCGCGAATGAGATGCTGGTGCACGGCGGACACGGCGAGCAGCGACGGGATGGCCGCCCAGCTCTCGTTCACGCCGGCGTCGTCCAGGACCAGCAGCTCCGCGCCGAAGCGCACCGCGGTCGCGGCCGCGGTACACAAGCCGAACACCGCGCGCTCGAGGGCGGCCTCGCCGCCGGTGGCGTGGAAGAGCGTCGAGAGAACGACCGGCTGGAGTGGTCGCTGGTCGACGAGCGCGCCGTACATCTCGTGCGTCAGCACCGGCTGGTCGATGCGGACCTGCCGCGCCGCTTCCGGCGCCGCGTCGAGCACGTTGGGCGTCGGGCCGAGGTTCAGCCCGAGCGACATCACCAGCTGCTCGCGGATTGGATCGATCGCGGGGTTGGTGACCTGCGCGAACAGCTGCCGGAAGTAGTTGAACAGCAGCTGTGGGCGCTGCGACAGCGCCGCGATCGGCGCGTCGTTCCCCATCGAGCCGACAGGCTCCTCGCCGGTCGACGCCATCGGCGCGAGCACCATGTCCAGCTCTTCGCTGGTGTACCCGTGTGCGATCTGCTGACGCGCCAGCGCGTCCCCGGTGAGCCGGGACCGGCGCGAGGCAGAGGACGTCTCGAGCGGAAGGCGTTCGGTGGTGATCCACCGACGATAGGGGTGCAGCCCGGCGAGCTCGCCCTTCAGCTCGTCCCCGTCGACGATGCGCCCCTGGGTCGTGTTGACCAGGAGCATGTTGCCGGGACGCAGGCGGCCCTTGCTGCGCACGTTCTCGACGTCGACGGGAAGCGCCCCCGCCTCCGATGCGAGAATGACGAAGTCGTCGTCGGTGACGACGTACCGGCCCGGGCGGAGCCCGTTGCGGTCGAGCATCGCGCCGATCTGCCGGCCGTCCGTGAACGCCACCGCGGCCGGCCCGTCCCACGGCTCCATGAGTGACGCGTGATACTCGAAGAACGCCTGCCGGTCCGGCGTCATGAGCGGATCGTTCCACGCCTCCGGGATCAACATGAGCATCACATGCGGCAGCGGACGACCCGCGTGCAGCAGCAGCTCGACGGCGTTGTCCAGCGACGCGGAGTCGCTCTGGCCCGGCTCGATCAGCGGCAGCAGCTCCTGCAGCTCGGGCAGGCGCGCGGACGCCATGCGCTCCTCGCGCACCCGCATCCACTTCAGATTGCCGCTCAGCGTGTTGATCTCGCCGTTGTGGCAGAGGAAGCGATAGGGGTGCGCCCGCGCCCACGTCGGGAACGTGTTGGTCGAGAACCGCGAGTGGACGAGGGCGAGGCTCGTCGAGAGCGCGGGGTTCCGCAGGTCGGGGTAGAAGGCGCCCAGCAGGCTGGGTCGGACGAGCCCCTTGTAGACCAGCGTACGAGACGAGAAGCTGGCGATGTAGACGGGCTCGTCGTCCGAGTCGAGGAGCTGCCGGACGCCCTTCTCGATGCGCCGACGCAGGACGAAGAGCGTCCGGTCGAACGCCGTCCCGTCCTGCACGTCCAGGTCGATGCCTTCGCGGGCGACGAAGAATTGCTGGATCACCGGCCGGCTGCGCCGCGCAGTCACCCCGATCTGCGTGTCGTCAACCGGCACGGTGCGCCAGCCTAATGGGCGGCAGCCGTTGGTCCGCGCGAGATACTCCACCTCGCGCTCGATGGTGCGTCGGAGGCTGGCCTGCCGCGGCAGGAAGAACACGCCGACGCCGTACTGGCCAGGCTCCGGGAGACCGATCTCGAGTCCCGCGCACTCGGACCGCAGGAACGCGTGCGGGATCTGCAGCAGGATTCCGGAGCCGTCACTCGTGGCGGCGTCGCTGCCCACCGCGCTGCGGTGCTCGAGGTTCTCGAGCAGCGCCAGGGCATGCGTGACTACCTGATTGGACTTCGCACCCTTGAGGTGTGCGACAAAGCCCATTCCGCAGCCGTCATGCTCGTGGCGCGGATCGTAGAGTCCCTGTGCGCGCGGCACGGCCGCGTGGTCCGGTGGCGTATCCATCCCGGACAGTCAGAGTGAGCATTTTTGGGGCGCGTTTCTACAGATAAGTGCAACCCTTTTGTTCGCGCGACTTGCAAATGGACCGGGTCGCGGGTCTGAGGTCTCAGGTCTCTGGTCGTCGGCGTGATGGATAACGCACGAGTGCAGGAGAATGATTGCGTCGGCCAGGGCGGGATCACGATGGCCGGGACACAACGGCCCAGTATGGAGCCGTGAATCCCTCAGGAGGGAACCACGCAGATTCGCTCGTATCGCGACCTGGATGTGTGGCAGCACGGCGTCGAGCTGTTCGCCCTGGTCACGCGCCTGGCCAGAGCCCTTCCGTTCAGTGAACGGCTCGTATTCGAGTCGCAGATTCGGCGCGCTGCGCGTGGTGTGGCAGCGAACATCGCGGAGGGATTCCGCCGATGGGACCTTGGCGATTACGTGCGCTCCCTGTCGTACGCCAGTGGGTCGTTGGCCGAAGTCGAAAGCGACTTGGAGCTGATTCAGCGAACGAACGAGGTCGATGCGGCCATGCTTGCGGACTGTTTGGGGCTCTGCATTCACACCGGCCGAGAGCTCACTTCTCTCAGCGCAAAGCTGAGGCGGCTCCGTCCGCGAAAAGCTCCCTGAGACCTGCGACCCGAGACCCACGACCCACGACTCTAGACCCTAGACACTACACCCTAGACACTACACCCTAGACCGTCCTACCCGATCTTTGGCGCAGCGTAGTTCGGCGCCGCGACCAACGCGACCGCGCCGAGCAGGCGATACTCGCTCGTGGCGCCCGTCGCAAAGATCGGTGTTTCGCGGGCCGCCGTGGTGATCGTGCCCTCCGCGAGCGCCTTCCGCATCGGCGGCTCCAGCAGATCCCACGCGGCGGTCACCTCACCGCCGAGGTAGATCCTCTTGGGATTCAGTGCGCTGACGACGACCGCCAGCCCGCGGCCGATCTCGCGCCCGGTCTCCGCGAGCGCCGTCTGCGCCGCCTTCTCGCCGCGCTTGGCGCGCCGGACGATCTCCTCCACCGACGGGAGCGGTCCGCGCCGCGCCGCGCTCGCCTGCGTCCCGTTCGAGCCGGTGACTGCCTGCACGTACCGCAGGCTCGTGGACGCATTGCACGCGAACGCCTCCCAGCACCCCTTCCGCCCGCATGCGCACAACGGCCCGTATGGGTCGAGGGAGACGTGCCCGAATTCGCCCGCGGTGTGGGCCTCGCCTCGCAGCACTTCGCCGCTCAGCACGACGCCGACGCCGATGCCGTCGGACACACTCACGTACGCGAAGTTGTTGACGTTGGCGTCGCCCGACATCGTCCAGAGCCGCGCCAGCGCGCACGCTGTCGGCGCGCTCTCCACCGAGATCGGCGCCTCGACGTGCTGCTTGAGCAGCTCGCGCAGCTCGACGTCCCGCCAGCCGAGTCGCGGTGCATACAGCACGCGACCGCCACGGCGGTCCACCATCCCCGGCACGACGACGCCGACCCCGTAATACTTCGCGTCCACCGGCAGCGAGCCGTCCCCGAGCATCTCGTTGACGCGCTTGCCGATCTCGCGCGCCAGGTCTTCAGGCTTCGTCGGCGTCGGAAACACCTCGCGCTTGAGCACGGCGCCGCTGAAGTCCGCCAGCGCTTTCCAGCACAGTGGGATCCGAAGCTTGGAATTCACGTGACTTGAAGTCGCGGC
>JADMIO011116447.1_pt1 | contig 66733 bp, 45 predicted proteins | sample 8958161 | NCBI WGS metagenome assembly JADMIO01 (sample SAMN16585339, study PRJNA669376) | soil metagenome | isolation source: Crop rotation soil | place: USA: Cullars Rotation, Alabama | collected 2011 | reverse complement strand
CCGCGGCGAGCCGGAGATCACCGCCGGCGCGCGGCGCCGGCCGCGGCAACGTCGGCAACCGCTGTTCGAGGGCGTCGACGCGGTCCTCCGTCAGCGGGTGCGACAAGAAATACGCCGGCACGCTCGCGGGATTCAGGCGCTGCTCACGCAACACGCGGCTCAGAAAGGTCGGCATACCGGCGGGATCGAAGCCGGCAGGCGCCATCAAGCCGATGCCGATCGCATCGGCTTCCTGCTCGAACTCGCGCTGGTACTTGAGCTGCGCCGCCGTCCCCGCGGCGACCGCGCCCGCGCCGAGCGCGGGGTGCACGAGCGAGAGGAACATGCCGAGCAGCGTGCCGTAGTTGATGAGCGCGGTCTTCTCCTGCTGGCGAACGGCATGGTGCGACGCGACGTGCACGAGCTCGTGCGCCAGCACGCCGGCGAGCTCGGCCTCGCTCGCCACGCCGAGGATGAGTCCGCTATGGACGTAGACGTAGCCGCCCGGGACGGCGAACGCGTTCAGGTTCGCGTCGCGGACGACGTAGAAGCGGTAGGGGAAGCGTTGGTTGTCGAGGCGTGCGATCAAGCGGCCGCCGACGTCGCGAAGGTACTCGGTGAGCGCCGGGACGCGCACCTGCGGCAGCTGCACGCGGGCCTCGAGCGCGAAGCGCGCGCCGAGCTCGCGCTCCTCCGCAAGGCCGATCGCGTGCACCGTCGGCGTCGCGACCGCAAGCGCTGCCACGACGACCATCGCCGTGACCCGCGCCAGCAGCCGCTTCGACGTCATCGCCCCAGACGACGCGCCAGCGCTTTTGCGAAGTACGTGAGGACGATGCTCGCGCCGGCGCGGACGATCGCAGTGTGAGCCTCGAGCATGGCGCGCTCCTCGTCGAGCATTCCCGCGGCGGCCGCCGCCTTGATCATCGCGTACTCGCCGCTCACGGCGTAGGCCGCGACGGGCACGTCGACGGCCGCGCGCACGCGCTGAATCACGTCGAGATATGCGAGCGCCGGCTTCACCATCACGATGTCGGCGCCCTCCTCGACGTCGAGCGCGACCTCGCGAAGGGCCTCGCGGCCGTTCGCCGGGTCCATCTGATAGCCGCGCCGGTCGCCGAACTGCGGCGTCGACTGCGCCGCATCCCGGAACGGGCCATAGAACGCCGAGGCATATTTCGCGGCGTATGCCATGATGCCGAGCTCCGGAAAGCCGGCGGCATCGAGCCCCGCGCGGATCGCCCCGACCCGACCGTCCATCATGTCGGACGGCGCCACGAGGTCGGCCCCGGCGCGCGCGTGCGCGACCGCCTCCTTGGTGAGCAACTCGAGCGTCGGGTCGTTTTCGACGGCGCCGTCCCGTACGACCCCGCAGTGGCCGTGATCGGTGTACTCACAGAGACAGACGTCGGTGACGACGACGAGGTCCGGCAGGGCACGCTTGATGGCAGTGACCGCCTGCGGAACGACGCCGGCATCCGCCCATGCCTCCGAGCCGTAGGCGTCCTTGTGCTCGGGGATGCCGAACAGGATCACCGCCGGGATGCCGAGGTCGGCGACCTCCCGGCACTCTTCCACCACCCGATCGACCGAGAGCTGCGCCACGCCTGGCATCGAGGCGATCGGATTCTCGACCCGGCTCCCCGGCACAACGAAAAGCGGCAGGACCAGCCCGTCGACGCTGGGACGGGTCTCCGCAACGAGTCGGCGGAGGGTCGCGGTCCGGCGCAATCGCCGTGCGCGATGCGTGGGGAATCCCATTGCTGGTTCGCGACGATAGGAGATCCGAACCGCATTGACAATCGGCGTTCTCGATTGGTACCTGCAACGTGGGTCCAGTGCATGCGCGGCACCTTCTCTCGCCCGCGTCGTCCGTCGTCGCGCCACCATCGTTCAGCATTCTCGGAGGATTGATGTCGTCACCCCTGTGGAAACTCTTTGCGGCGGTCGCCGCGGTATTGTTGGTCACCCATGGAAGCGCGTCGGCGCAGATCTGCGGCGACGCCGACAACAGCGGCTCGGTCACGGTCACCGACGGCGTGCAAGCGTTGCGCGCGGCCGCGGCGCTCACCAGCACCTGCGCTGCCAGCACCTGCGACGTCGACGGCAGCGGTACCATCACGGTCACCGACGGCGTCAACGTGCTGCGGAAGGCGGCCGGGGTCGTGATCGCCGAGAACTGCTCGAGCACGCAGAACCAGCAGCTCGAAACGCTCCTCAACAACACGCTGCCGGTCTTCGGCAATCTGACGAAGATCGGCTCGGGTGCGCAGGCCGCGGGCAGCTCCAGCGGCATCTGTGAGAACGTCGACGGCGACGCCGTCTTCGATCAGGAGACGAGCACCATCGATTTCTTCAACTGCCAGCTCGACGGCTTCATCTACGATGGAGCGTTGGGCATCTTCGGAGACGAAACCACGCTCGTACTGTCTTTCGATCTCGACACCACCGATCTCGAGACCGAAGAGTTCTTCTCGCTGGTCGGCGATCTGTCCTTCCGCGCCTCGGGCAGCGGCTCGGTGATCACCGGCAGCATCGAGTCCTCGTTCTCCGATCTCGGCGACGTCGGGGTGACGTTCGAGGAGACGGTCACCGACGCCGAAGGCAACTTCGTCGGAGGTTCCCTGCTGCTCGACGCGAGCGGCTCCGACATCGAAGGCGTCGTCGGCATCCGCGTCGGCTTCGCGACGACCACGGTCCTGCCGGTGTCGGTCTTCTTCGACGACCAATCCCAGCAAGACTTCAACTTCGACCTCACCAGCGGGCAGCTGACGCCGGTGTCGAGCTGACGCACGTCATGCGGCGAGTCGCTTCGAGAGGTCTTCTCCGGACGCTCGCCGCCGCCGTCGTCGTCGCTGCGTCGGCGACGATTGCGCTCGCGGTCTGCGGCGACGCGAACGGCGATGGCCGCGTCACGGTCAGCGACGGCGTACAGGCCCTTCGCGGCGCCGCCGGTCTCAGCAGCGCGTGCGACGACGACTGCGACGTCGACGGCAGCGGCGCCGTCACGGTGAGCGACGGCGTCAACATCCTCCGCAAGGCCGCCGGTCTTCCCGTCACCGAGAACTGCCCGGAGGACGAGAATCCGGTCTCGTCGCTGATCGGCCACACGCTCGACATCTTCGGGCCGCTCACGAAGGTGGGCGCGGTCGGGGGCGCGGGCGTGCAGGCCGCGACGGCCCCGTGTGACAACGCCAGCGGCACGGCCGAGGACGTCGGCGACGGCTTCGTATTCACCAACTGCGACTTCGGCGACGTCACCTTCGACGGCTTTCTCTCGACGAACGAGGGCGGGATCAGCTTCAACAACCTGCAGATACGCCGGCGCGGCGACGTGGTGACGCTCGCAGGGGGCTTGAGCGTCGGCGACGTCGACGGCAATGCCGCGCTGTCAGGCGTGCTCGACGGCGACTCGCAGCAACTCGGGAACTACGTCGTCACCTTCCAGCAGGCGGTGACGGACGACCAGGGCAACACCCTCGACGGCGTCCTCGACTTCGATACGACGGACTCGACCATCCCGAACGTCGCGCAGGTGACTGTCACGTTGACGGGGGCCACGTCGCTGCCGGTCGTGGTGCGGTTCGACGACGACTCGACGGCGAACTTCACCTACAACACCAACACGGACAAGCTGACGCCGGTCGACGGACCGACCCCGACGCCGACGCCCACGGGACCGCCGCCTGCCCGCGTGCGGATCTCCAACATCGACGATCGCATCACCACCTTCTTGAACGGCAAGCTCGTGCTGGAAGCGATGTCCGGACCGGGGGGCACGACGGACACGGGTTTCGTGGACGTCGACGGGTTGCAGTGCGGCGACAACCTCTTCGAGTTCCACGTGCAGAACTCGGGCGTCGGGAGCGGCTACGCCTTTCACGTGCAGCTCCAGGTCGGGAACGACGTCGTCGTCGACCGCTCGTGCGGCCAAGTGGGAGTCCAAGGCTGCGACGGCAACAACACGACGCAAGGCGAGGTCGCCAAGGACGTGACCTTCGTGTGCGTCCCCTGCGGACCGTGCACCCTCGGCGCCGGCTCGTGCGCGAACCCGCTGACGATCCCCGGAACCGGCCGCATCCAGATCCACGGGCGCGTCGCCGGCGCGAACAATCTTTCCGGACCGTGCGGTGCCGGCGGCGGACCCGAGTCGGTCTTCCGGTTCACGCCGTCGGCGAGCGGCTGCTACGAGTTCGGCACCTGCGGGACGAGCTTCGACTCGCAGCTCTCGATCGGCGACGCGTTTTGCGGTGGCGGGGGACCGATCGTCGAGCAATGCTTCGACGACAATCAACCGTGCGCCGGCGGCGGCACGCAGGAGATCATCTTCGGGAGCTTCGACGCCGGCGTGCCGGTCACGCTGCTGCTCGACAGCAAAGGTTCGCAGGGCGGCAGCTATACGTTCGATGCGCGACCGTCAGGCAGATGCATCTTCTGAGGATGGGTAGAGGAGGACGACGATGACGATACGCACGATCCTATGCAGCGCCCTGATCACGATCGCCTTGGCGGCGCCTGCCGCAGCGCAGATCTGCGGCGACGCCAACGGCAACGGCACCATCACGGTCACCGACGGCGTCCAGGCACTGCGCGCCGCCGCCGACCTCTCGAGCACCTGCGAGGACGGCTGCGACGTCGACGGCAGCGGCGCCATCACGGTCAGTGACGGGGTCAACATCCTGCGGAAGGCCGCCGGGATCGCATTCAACGAGGCCTGCGATTTCACCGGCCAGGAGGCGAATGGCGTCGTGAGCCCATCGCTCTCGATCTTCGACGCCATCACCAAGGTGCCAGGCATCGGCTCGGCGAGCGCGCTCATCGCCGCGGGCGACTGCGACAACGACGGGACGGTCGAGCGCGTCCAAGCCGGAGCGTCGAGCGCCGCGACCTTCAGCAACTGCCAGATTGGAGGCACGATCGTCGACGGGACGATCAGCCGTGCGGTATTGGGCCAAGGCGTGGTCGTCGGGTTCGACGGCTTCGCGATCACCAGGGTGAAGACCGGCAAGTCGCTCACCTTCAACGGCCAACTCGGCATCGCCAACGAGCAGAACGGGAAACGCATCGCCGGCACACTCAATGTCACCTCGTCCGAACGAGGGGCGCTCACGATTCAATTCGTGCGCATCCTACTCGCCGGCGACGGCTCGGTGATCCAAGGCCAGCTGATCTACGATCTGACGAAGGCCACCAGCGGGCGCATCGACAAAATTCAGATCACGTTCGGCGACCTCGGCGACGCGGCCGTGAGCGTACTGCTCCGCAACAAGCAGGTCCGACAGTTCCTTCTCGATCCCGACACTCGGCTGCTGATTCCGGCGGTCTGAAATCCTGGGCGGCGGCCGCCGCGGCCCTGCTGATGCTGGCGTCCACCGGCAGCGGCAGCGCGGCGGCCGCGATTGCCTGCGGCGACGCCGACGGCAACGGCACAGTCACCATCACCGACGGCGTCCGCATCTTGCGCATCGCGGCCGCGCTCGACGAGACGTGCGCGACGAGCGGATGCGACGTCGACGGCAGCGGTCAGGTGTCCGTCACCGATGCCGTGTTGGCGCTCCAGCGCGCCGCCGGCCTCACGATCGTCGACGGCTGCGGCGGTGGCAGCATCACGGGTCGCTTGCTGGTGCCGCCGGCGCCGGCGGCCGCGATCGTCGAGCGCGAGCCCAACGACGCCCCGAGCACGGCCGACGTCGTCGGCTGGATCGCCCCCGGCGAGACCCGAGCCGCGACCGGCGCGGTCGGCGACGACGATCCGTTCGACGGGTGGGCTTTCATCGGCGAGGGCGGGCTCGCGCTCGATCTCACGTTGACGTTCGCCGCCGAGCCGGGCGTGGACCTGGATCTTCTCGTCGACGACCGTCGGGGTGGCAGCGCCACGTGTGAACGAACGACGCCGGGGCGCGAGCACTGCCGCGTCGACGTCGGCAGCCCGGCGCCGGCGCCGTTCGACGTCGTGGTGGCGCCTGCCTCCGGATCGCGGCCGGCTGCGTATGAGCTGGTCGTGAGCGCGACGGCCACGCATGCCCGTAGTGGTGTCACCGCCCGTACGGGGGCCGGGCCCGCCATCGACGTCGTGCCCGCCGCGTATCGCGGCGAGGCCGCCGAAACCGTCGCCGGCGAGCTGATCGTGCAATTGGAGCCCACGAACGCCGTGACCACCATCGACCCGCTCCGCTCGGTCGCACGACAGGCTCTCGCCGCCGCCGGCATCGACGATGATCTCCGGACCGACGTCGTCGCGCCCGACGGAACGCGCCTCGTGACGCTGCCGCGCGTGCAGGCGAGCGCGGCCAAGACCGGCGTCGACCCCGACGCGGCGCTCGCGGCCAAGCGCGCCCGCGCCTCGGCGCGCCAGCGCACCGAGACCGTCGCCGCAACGCTCGCAGGAGACCCGGCGGTCCGGCTCGCGGTGCCGAATCGCATCGTCCGGACGGCGCGCGTCCCACGCGACCCGCTCTACCCGCGCCAATGGCATCTCGACGCGATCGGTCTGCCGCGCGCCTGGGACGTGACGATCGGCCGTGCGAGCACGATCGTCGCCGTCGTCGACACGGGAATCCGGAGCGATCATCCCGACCTCGCCGGCCGACTCGTGCCGGGCTTCGACTTCATCAGCAATGCGGCCCGCGCCAACGATGGCGACGGCCTCGATTCCGATCCGTTCGATCCCGGCGATCGTCCGAGCAGCCCGGACGGCGGCAGCTTTCACGGGACGCACGTCGCCGGCACGATCGCCGCCGCCACCGACGATACGCTGGGGGTCGCCGGGGTCACGTGGCGGACGGCCGTGATGCCGCTCCGCGTGCTGGGCGTCGGCGGCGGCACGATCTTCGACGTGGCGCAGGCGGTCCGCTTCGCTGCCGGTCTCTCCAACACGTCCGGGACCGTGCCGCCGGCACCGGCGCGCGTCATCAACTTGAGCCTGGCGACCAGCGGCAACGATCCCGTGCTCCGTTCCGCCGTCGACGCCGCGACCGACGCCGGCGCGCTCGTCGTCGCCGCCGCGGGCAATACCGGCAGCGACGGCTTTCTCAGCCCGGCGGCATTTCCGAACGTGCTGAGCATCGCCGCAACCGACCGGCTCGGCGCGCCCGCCCGTTATTCGAGCTTTGGCGCGGCGGTCGATCTCGCCGCGCCGGGCGGCGACACTCACATCGATCGCGACGTCGACGGGTTTCCGGACGGCATTCTCAGCACGCTGCTTCCCGGCCACGCGGACTATGGATTGATGCAGGGAACCTCGATGGCGGCCGCGCATGCAAGCGGCGTCGCCGCGCTGCTGCTGGGCGTACCAGGCGGCGCGACGGCAGCCCGTCTCCGGGAGGTGCTCCTCGCGACTGCCGAGGACCGCGGCGCGCCTGGGCGCGACGATCGCTACGGGGCGGGCATCATCGACGCCGCCCGCGCCGTGCGAGCCCTGGCCGGTCTTCCCGCTGCCCCCGATCCCGTATTCGCCCTCGTCACCCCGGCGGTGCGCGCCCAGATCGACGAGAGCGTGCTGCACGTGCCGTTTCGCAACACGGGCGGCGGCGCGCTCGTGCTGGAAACGCCCACGGTCACGACCGCGAACGGCATCCCATGGCTCAGCACCGACGTCGAGGCGGCATCGATCCGCCTCGAGATCGATCGCGACGCGCTCGCTCCGGGCCAGTATGTCGGCCGGGTCGACGTCGGATCGAACGGCGGCCGCGCCGTCCTCACGGTCGTCGCCGAGGTCGCGGCGACGCCGCCCGCGGATGTCGGTCCCGTCGCGATCATGCTGCGCGACGTCGCGACGCAGACCATCGTCGCCACCACGACGACGACGGTCGCCGACGGCTATCGCTATCGCTTCGACGACGTCCCCCCCGGCGCGTACGAGATCCTCGCGACGACCGACCGCGACGGCGACGGCGCGCTCTGCGATGTCGGTGAATCGTGCGGCGCGTATCCCACCCGTGGCGACCCGAGCATCGTCACCGTCGTCGGGGGGACGACCATTCGCGCCCGCGACTTCGCGCTCGACGTCGTCGTAAGCGTCGAGGAACGCAGGCTCTAGAGCACATTTCGCAAAGACACTGGCTTGACCACGATTCGAAACTTCTGTTAACTCGGCCCCCTACGCGCTCGGGACTCGAGCGCACCAGGGTCGCCGCGGCCGCATGGGCCGGCGCTGTACACGGAGGAGGGACGATCACGATGAAATACACGCTCAAATCTGGTCTCACGATCGGGATGCTTGTGGCAGCGCTGGCGCTGACTGGCGGCTGCGGTGACAACGACAACAGCGGCAACGAGAACGGCAACGACAACGGCGGCGGCGGACCGGTCCGCACCTCGACGCCGAAGCCCGGGGTCACGCCGACGACCGTGCAACCCACGGCGACTACCGGCCCGAACCCGACGCAGACCGCGAGCGGTACGACGACGCAAAACGTCGGTTTCAACTTCACGGCCACGGCCGGCATCCAGGCCTTCCAGGTCCGCGTCGCCTACCCGACCGCCAAGGGCAGCTTCACCGGCTCCGCCGAGAACGTCGCCTGCACCGTCACCGGCGGCGGCGGCATCTTCACCAAGAACGACAACGACTCGGCGGGCACGCTGACCCTGAGCGTCGCCAACACCTCGAACCTGACCTTCCCGGTGGACGTGGCATGCACGTTCGACGCGACGACGGCCATCACGACGGCCGACCTCACGATCACGGTGCAGGAGGTCACGGAGAACAACGCCCCGGGCAACGTGGCCGACCTGACGGTCACGCCGACGATTTCCTGAACCGAGTCTAAACTACACCCGACGACGAGGTGGCGTGGTCTTCCACGCCACCTCGTCGCGTTTTCGGGATGGGTGGCGGCGTCATTTGCGAGGGCCGCCGCTCACGAGCTTCCCCGCCCCTTCGATCCGCACCAGTTTCTTCGTCAGACGAATGTCGACTTTCGTCGGCGCAGACGGTCGCGCCGAGTGTAGCTGCCCACCTGCCTCGTCCCCTCCGACCGCGACGTCGATCTCCTCGAAGGAGACGGTCAGATCGTGCGCGTTCTGGAAGTAGCGGCGATTGGCCTCGATTGGGCGGGCTCACGGTGTCGAGCGACGTGTGGCGGACCTTGTAGACGATCCCCATCCGCCGCGGCCGATCTCTGCGAGCACCTCGTATTTCTGCGAAATCAGCACCAGGCTGGGCTATCGCCGGTGAGGTGCGGACGAAGCCGCTGCGCCTCCGGGGCGCAGCGGCGTACGTCATGGACGACTAGAAGTTGGTTTCGATGGCGATCGTCGGAACGAAGTCCGCACGCAAGCCATCCTGGTTCAGCGGGACCAAGAAGTTCGCGAGGATCATCGCACGCTCCCCGATGGCGAAGCGGCCGCCAACGGCGAGATCGAGGACGTCGTTGCGCTTGATGTCGATGAAGATCGGCCGGCCCTTGAACTGATCGTCCTGATCGAGCTCGTCGAGCGGCTGCGTGAGGGTGTCGACGCCGTCGATGTTGCGAACCGCGGGCAAGCGGCCCGTGTTCTTCACCCGCCCCTGCGCACCGAACTCGCTGCGGCCGAGGAAGTCGACGCTGAGCGCCATGAAGCTCGCGAGTTGCGCCGTGAAGCCCGCCGCATAGCGCGCCTGGCTCCGGCCGACGTCGTTGACGTTGAACTCGACCCCCCCTTGGGTATGGAACTCGAGCATCGACAACACATCCTTCGACGCGATCAAGATCGTGCCGAGACGTGTGTCCCCCGTCCCTTGGAAATCGGAGGCGTCACCGGTCGGGAGCGCGAGGTCGAGGAGACCGGCGAGGTGCACCGGGTTCGCGATCGGCGCGTATTTGGCGCGCAAGTGAATGTCGCCGATCCCGAGCGAGTCGTCGCGCGAGACCTGATCGGGCAAGATGAAGAAGCCACCGTTGTCGCCATTGAGCGTGTCCAGAGCGACCTGGCAGTCCTCGCTGACGCCGAGACAGCGCGGGTCGGGAATGATCTCTTGGACCGCCGAGCGCAGATACGTGCGCAACACCGGGAGGTCGATGTTGACGTCGAGGTTGTCAAGCACGCCGTACGTGAAGCTCAGATCGTAGAGCTGGGCTTCGAGGTCGAGATTGAGCCGGACCTGATCACCCGGGAAACGCGTCAGGTTGGGATTGTCGACGTCCTGGAAAGGACGGAAGAGCCCGAAATATTGCCGCTCACCGGTTTCGGGCACGAAAGGCGTCTCGACCCGATTCGTGATCTTGTCGAGGTTCTGCCCGTTGAACTCTTTGAACTTGATGTAGGTGTACGAGAAGTTGATGTTGAACTTGTTGCGGCCGACCGTCACGGCGCGCTCCGAGAAGAGCGGGCCGAAGGTCTTGGCCGACCGCTCCAGCACCTCGAGCTCGGGATTCCACTCGTAGGTGTAGCCCGCCGAGGTCGAGAGGGCCGGGATCTGATTGGCGACCTGCGATCCGATCGTGCCCGCGAGCGGGTTCAACGCCGCCTCGACGGGCGTCCCGGCGTACCCGTCGGGAATGAGACTGCTGCGCAACGACTTGGCTGCCGCCTGGCTCGAGAGCGCACCCACTCCGAGCCATGCCACCACCATCCACGCGATAAAGCGCTTCATACCTTCCCCTCCCTGCAGCCGCACTGGCGGCGCCACTGCGTTGGCTAAACCCTTGAGGCGGATAGCAAACGGTCCCGTGAAGGGTCAAGCCGCGAATCGCAAGGTCAGCGCTCGCCCGAAACGGCCGCCCCCTCCCGGATCGCCGGCATCGCCGCCTCCGCCGCGGCCTCGCCACGGGCGCACATCTCGGCGGCACCATCGAGGTCGGCGCTGCTGAACCCGTCGAGATCGGGCCGGACGAGGACGTCGATGAGCGGCAGGCTGCGGGCGACGTGCTCCTGACTCGCGAGCTCCATGGCGCGCATGGCGATCGCGAGGATACGCAGCCGACCCCCGAGGCCCGGCGGGGTGACGCCCGCCGCCGTGGGAGTCGTGCGGCGATGCGTCGGGCGGCCGCGGGGCGAAAGGTCGACCGCGATCACACGCTCGAAGCCCGCGGCGCGGACGACGCCTGCCGGCAGCGGGTCGCAGACCCAGCCGTCGACGAGCATGGCGTCGTCGTGACGCACGGGACGAAATACCGTCGGGATCGCGGAGCTGGCGTCGAGCGCCACGTCGAGCGGGCCGCTCGAGAATACGACCGGCGCCAGCGCCGTGAGGTCGCCGGCGACCGCGAAGAACGGCAGGCTCATCTGCTCGATCCGCAGGCCGTTGCAGTATTGGGCGATCAGCTCGCTCTTCTTCTTGCTGCGGAAAAACGCCTCCGTCGGCACGCGCAGATCGAAAAGCGTCTTCCACGGGTTGTTCGCGACGTCCATGAAGAGCGCCTCGACGGTCTCGGCCGACCAGCCCATGGCGATCAGGGCGCCGACGATGGCGCCGATACTCGTGCCGGCTACCGCGTCGAACTCGATGCCGTGGCGCTCGAAGACCCGGAGCGCGCCGACGTGGGCGAAGCCTTTGGCGCCGCCGGCGCCGAGGACGAGCGCCGTCCGCCGATCGGCGAGCTCGCGCGCCACGGCGCGGAGCACGCGGCGCGCCGCCGCCGTCGCGAGCGCCAGAGCCGCGTCGTCACCGGCGGGAACGGGAATGGTGCGGGACGCCGTCCCGGCGTCGAGCGCCGCCGCGCCCGCAGTCGGCTCGGACGCGAACGCGAGCAGGCTCGGGACCGCGGGGTTTCGCACGAGCGCTCCGAGCTCGGCATACGCCGTGGTGGTCACTGCGCCCGCCCCCGCATCGTCCGCGTCGACGACCCAGCGGAGCGCATCACATTGGGCGATGCCGCGACCGGCGACCTCGGACCAGGGCACCGTAGCGTGCACGAGCACGCGCGCGTGCCGGCGCCGCAGCTCGGCGACCAGATCGGCGACCGGTGAATCGGCCGAGCAATCGGCGCCGAGCCGAACCACGGTGACGTTCGGGTGCACGCTGCCGACGGCCGACGTCACGAGACGGCGGAGCGTCTGTGTGACCTCGGAGAACGCGCGCGGCAGGGCCGTCTCCGCGGCGGCCGGCGCAACGACGGGCACGCAATCGAGCACCGCGATCGGCTCCCCCGCGAGCGTCGCGAGCTCCTCGGCGAGCGCGAGCGTGAGTGCGAGCGAGCGCCTCGCACCGGTCCCGGCGCCCACCAGCGCGCACGTACGCACGCCCCGCGCCCCCGCCCGCCATTGGGTCTGCAGATTCCGCATCAACCCGAGACTGAGGCGCGCCCACAGGATCGGGTACGTCTGGAAGAGCTCGCGCACGAAGGTGCCCGGAAGCGCGTAGAGCACCGACTCGACGACCGCGACCGCGCTCGCGGCGCGCGGCTCGCCGGTCAGTACGGCCATCTCACCGACGTGCTCGCCGCGCGCGACCTCGCCGAGCGACTGACCGCCGAGCGTCGCCGCGCTCATGATCTGCAACAGCCCCGAGCGTACGACGTAGACGGCGTCGCCGGGTGTCCCCGCCTCGAAGAGCGCCTCGCCCTTCGCGAGCGTGACGCGCGTCGCGACGCGCGCAATCGGCGGCAGCGCCGCCGGCGGAAGCACCGAGAACAAGACGGTCTTGGCGAGGAAGGCGGCGATGTCTTCCATGGTGGGTCGCGCGCGCGTGGTCATGCGAGCCGTAGCGACCAGCGCCGCCGACTGTCAAGGTGCCACGTCGCTACGCATGCGCCATGCGTTCCTCTGCGGTTCCGCAGTTGTAAACCCGCAGTCTTCCTTGCTACCTTCGTCGACGCCGCATGAAGATCAGGGGGGCAGCACGCACCGATCCGGGTCGGGTGCGCCGCGAGAATCAGGACAACTTCGGGCTCGCCACCAACCTTGGCCTCGGCTTCGTCGCCGATGGCATGGGCGGTCACGCCGGGGGCAAGCGAGCCAGTGAAGAAGCGGCGCGAGTGATCACGGAATCCGTCGCCGCGGGCGCATCCAGCGGCATGGAGGCTGGGCTGCGTCTGCGTCTCGCCATCGAAGAGGCGAACCGACGCGTGTGGGCGCTCCCGCAGAGCGAGCCGGCGCTGCACGGCCTGGGTACGACGGTCGCAGCACTTCTGGTCGACGGCGCGACGGGTCACGTCGCCCACGTCGGCGACTCGCGCGTCTACTGCATCCGCAACGGCACGATCGACGTACTGACGCACGACCATTCGTACTTGAACGACCTCGCGGCGCGCGGGGTGGAGCTCACCGACCCGGCAATGCGCTCGCGCTACGAAAGCGTGCTCACGCGCGCGATCGGCGTCGCGCCGACCGTCGACGTCGAGGTCGCGAGCCGCGCGCTCGCGTCCGGTGACACTTTTTTGCTCTGTTCCGACGGGGTGTATCGCGTGCTCTCGCCGGAGCAGCTCGCGACCATCGTCGCCGACGGCGGCGAGGATCTCGACCGCAGCTGCGACACGATCATCGCACGCACCAACGAGGGCGGCGGCCCGGACAATTGCACCATCGTGCTGTTGCGCGTCGACCCCGACGACGCGAGCGCCCCGTGAAGATCTCCGCTCGCTACGAGGTGCTCGGCCTGCTCGGCCAGGGCGGCATGGGCGTCGTCTACCACGTCCGTGACACGACGCGCGGCCGCGAAAACGCGCTCAAAACCCTCGCGCCGGGTCGCTCCGAGGACATCGTCGAGCGCTTCCTCACCGAGGCCCAGGTGATGTTCCGCCTCGAGCACGACAACATCGTCCGCGTCTACGACTTCGGGAAGGACGGCGAGACCTACTTCCTCACGATGGAGCTGATTCGCGGGAAGAACCTGCGTCAGCTCCTGAACGCGCGCCAGAACAAGGGTTTTCCGCTGAACGAAGTCATCCGCATGGGCATCGAGACGTCCGACGCCCTGAACTACGCGCACAGCCAAAAGCCCGAGGCCGTCGTCCATCGCGACATCAAGCCGGTCAACATCATGATCGAGGAGGAGACCGGACGCGTCGTCGTCACCGACTTCGGCATCGCGAAGCTCATGGCCGACACCGGCGGCGAGACCCAAGCCGCGAGCGATCTCTCGCGCACCGTCTTCGCCGGCACCGTCCCCTACTCCGCGCCCGAGCAGTTCCAGCCCGTCGGCGCCGCACGCCGGCTCGACGCCCGGGTCGACATCTACGCGCTCGGCATCGTGCTCTACGAGATCTACACGGGTCGCCATTTCTTCGCGGGCCTCTCGGCCGACGAGGTCGAGCTCCACCATCGCTCGATCGACGGCGGCGAGTGTCCGGTCAAGAACACCCATGCCTGTGACCACAAGGTGGTGCTGCCGGGCACGCCCGAGTCGTTCATCCACGTGCTCGAGCGGGCGATCGCTCGCGATCGGAACGAGCGGTACAAAACCGCCGCCGAGATGCTGGCCGATCTCCAGGCCTGCGCCGCCGCCGAGTCGGTGCAAGCCGTCGAGTCGGCGCGGCTCGCCGCGGAGGCCGTAGGCGCCCTCGACATCGCCCCCACCGACTTCCGGCGCGGCGGCGAGCTCGAGCAAGAAGCCCGCGCGGCGCAAGAGCAAGGCGATCACGGTAAGGCGGGCGAGCTCTTCCGAAACGCGCTGCAAGCGTTCGGCGCGGCCGCATCGGCAGCCGGCGAGCGCAAAGCGCGACGTACGGCGCAAGAAGCGAAGGCGGCGATGCAGCTCGTCGCGCAAGAGGCGACGGAACGCGACACCGCCGCGCTCGCACCTGATGCGATGAAGCAGGCGGCCCAGCTGGTCGCCGCCGCCGAGGCGTCGGAGGCGCAGGGCCAGTTCGAGCAAGCGGCCGCGCAATACCATCAGGCCGAGGAGGCCTTTCGCGCTGCGCTCGTGAGCGCGCGCCAGGCGGCGGCGCGGAAGGAGATCGAAGCCGAGCTGCCCGCGCTACGCGCGGCCCGCGAGACCGCCGAGCAAGCCGACGCGGCGACGCTCGCCGCTGACGCCTTCGAGTCGGCCGTCCGTGAGCAGCTGCGGCTCGAGGAAGCGCTCGCCGCGGGCGAGCTGACGCTGGTCCGCGAGCTCCTGCCGAAGGTGCGCGACGGCTTCGCGAGCGCCGGCGAGGAAGCCGGTCGCCGTTTGCACCAGAGCGTCGACGAGGCTCGCACCCTCATGCGCGCCGCGGCCGCGGAAGCGACCAAGGCGGGGGCCCCGACGAACGCGAAGGCGGCCTTCATCGAGGCCGAATCGCTCGCGGGCGCTGCCGAAAAGCTCATCGAGCGCGGCCAGCTCGATCTCGCGGTGCAGCAGCTCGGACGCGCCGCCGACGCCTATCGTACGGCGTTCGCCGCCGCGATCCGCGCCGGCGAGCGCGAGGTGCTCGAGAAGGAACTGCCGGCGATCCGCGCGGCCCGTACCCAGGCGGAAGGCGTCGGCGCGGAGACGCTCGCCGCCGACGCCTTCGCCGCCGCGGCGCGCGGGCAAGCCGAGCTCGAAGCCGCCCTCGCCGCCGGCGAGCTGACGCGTGTGCGCACCCTGCTGCCGAAAGTCGGCGAAGGTTTTGCCGCCGCGAAGCAATCGGCTGCGCTCGCGCAAGCGAGCCGTGCGGCCGCCGAGGCCCGCACCGCGATGGCGAGCGCCCGCGAGGCGGCGCTTGCTGCCGGCGCCGAGCAACACGTCCCGGACGCGCTCAAGAAGGCGCACGCGCGCGAGCGCGAAGGTGCTGCGGCCGAAGAGCGTCAGCAGTGGGAGCGCGCCGAGCAGATTTATCGCGATGCGGCCAAGGTCTTCGAAGACGTGCGGGCAGCGGCGCTCCGACGCGCAGAAGAGCAGCGTCTCGCCGCAGGGCTGGCCGAGGCACGCAACGCGATGGAAGCGGCACGCACCCGCGCGAAGAACGCGGGGGCGGCCCAGAACGCGGCGGAGCTCTATCGCGAAGCCGCCGCGCTCGCGAAGGAGGCAGGCGAAGCCTCGAACGACGCCGCCGGAATGGCGGCCGGCACGGCCGCCTATGGCCGGGCCACCGAGCGCTACGAGGCGGCCGCCGCCGAGGCCGAGCGCATCGCGCGCCGAAACGAGCTGCACGAGACGCTCGCGGCCGTCGAAGAGGCGAAGAAGCAGGCGCTCGAAGCCGGCGCCGGCCGCAATCCGGAGTTCGCGGCGGCCGCCGACGAGCTCGCGGCCGCGCAACGCGCGCTCGCCGCCGACGAGCTGAGCCTCGTCGTGAGCTCGGCCGCCGCGGCGCGCGAGCGCTTCGGGGCGGCCAAGACCGCCGTGGAGCGCGCGAAAGCCGACGCAGCCGCCGACGCCGCGCTCGCCGACGTCGCGGCAGCGTACGCCGAGGCGCGCGAAGTCGGCGCCGAGCAGTTCTCCCCGAAGACCTGGGCCCGCGCGCTCGAACAGCAGAAGCAGGCGCTGGCACGCCGCAACGACGGCGACTGCGAGGCCGTGCTGCCGCTCGCGAGCGCCGCCGAGGAAGCGTTCGGCGCAGCACTCGATGAAACGCTCAAAGCCGCACACGACGGCGCGCTCGCCGCGCGCACCCTCGCGGAGGCCGCCGGACGCGACGACAAAGCCAGCGGCGCCGCCGACAAGTCGTTCGCGACGGGTGAGCAGCGCCGCGAAGAAGGCAAGCGCGTCGCGGCGGCGATCGCGTTCCGCAAAGCCGCCGACGGCTACAAGGCCGCTAGCGAGGCGCGCGCGGCTGCCGCGCGGAAAGCGGAAGGCGATGCGGGGGCGGCGCGTGCCGAGGCCGAGAAGGCCGCGGCCGCGACGCTTGCCGCCGACGAGCACCGCCGGGCAGTCGCGGCGTTCGAGACCGCGACTCAAGCGCTCGCAAAGGGACGCGCCAGCGAGGCCGAAAAGGCGTTCGAAGATGCCGCGCGCGACTTCCGCAGCGCCGCAAAGACGGCCGCCCGCGAGAAGAAACGCGCTGCCGCAGAGACGGCGCGCGAGGCAGCCGAGACGGCGCGCGTGCGCGCCAAGGAAGCGGGTGCCACCGAGCTCGCCGCCAAAGAGCTGAAGCAGGCCGTCGAAGCCTTCACTGCCGCCGAGCGCGCGCTCGAGTCGGAAAACTACGCCGCCAGCGAGGTCGACTTCCAAAAGGCCCGCGACGGCTTCGAGCGGGCGCGCGAGGCGGCCGCGAAGGCGGCGCTGGAACGTGAGGTGCGCGCGGCCCGCACCAACGTCGAGCGCCTGCGCGCGACGCGGGCCGACGCCGCGACCGGCTTCTTCGCACGCCGGAAGCTCGCCAAGGCCGACGCAGCGCTCGCGCGCGGCACGGCGGCGGCGGCGAGCGGCGACTTACCCGCGGCGAAGGCGGCCTTCGCCGAAGCCGTCGAGCTTTTCGAGGCCCTGCCCACCGCTACGAGCCCGCCGCCCGCCGCTCCAGCACAGAAGGCGCCACCCGCAGCGAAGCGCGGACGCGACGCTGCACCCTCCGAAGCGACGTCCGTCTTCGACAGTGCAACCGCCGTCGTCGGCGCCACGTTGCCGGAGGCGACCGCGATCGCGAGCGCGTCGTCGCTCGAAGGCGCGACCGTGGTCGCGAGCCGCGCCGCCGACAGTCCGACCCTGGTTGGGCGCCCGGCGCCTGCGGGCGAGGCCGAGGCGCGCGGGCTCCCGATCGCGTGGATCGGTGCGGCCGCCGCCGGCCTCGTGCTCCTCGCCGGGGTATGGATGCTCCGCGGCCGCTCCGAGAGCCCGAGCACCACCACCTCGACGCCGCCGAAGGTCGCAAGCAACACCGACGTCGCACCACCCAAGAAGGCCGACGTCGCGCCACCGGTCGAGCCGCAGAAGGCCGTGGTCCAGCGCGAGCCGGAGCCGCCTGCCGCGACGGCCGCGCCGCAAGCGATCGCCAAGGCCGACGTGCCACCAGTGCCACAGATCGCGAGCTTCGAGCCTCCGCTCGAGCGGGTCGAGCCGGCGCAGGACACGCAACCGTTCCGCATCGCGCTCGCCGACCCGGCCGGCGCGACCTATGTCTGGTCCGTCGACGGCAAGGTGATGAGCGACGCGACCCAAGCGACGGCGACGATCCCCGCCAAGGACAAGCCGCAACGCGTGACGGTCGTGGCACGTACGGCCGGGGGCGAAGCGCGCCAGGAGTGGGAGCTCGCCGCGTTGGCGCCACCACCCGCACCCGAGGCGCCGACGACCGCGCCGGTGCTGAGCGGTTTCGAGCCGCGGGGCAAGACGCTGGAGATCGCGCCCGGCAAGAGCACGCGCTTCAGCGTCAAGGTCAAGGCCGATGGCGGCGCACCGGTCCGTTACGCATGGTTCGTCGACGACAAAGCCGCGGGCGGGAATGCGCCGGCGTTCGACTTCGCGGCCGGCGACGACGACGAGGGCGCGACGCGCGAGATCCGCGCCGAGGTCTCCCGCAGCGGCACCCCCGCGGTGCGCAACGAGTGGGCCGTCACGGTGCCGCTCGCCCCGGTCACCATCACACGTCATGCCCCGGCGCCGAGCGAGATCGTCGCCGACCTCGGCGATGCCACCGATTTCAGCGTCGAGGCCCGCGCCGGCCGATCCGGCAGCGCCCCGCTCTCGTATACGTGGACCGTGAACAAACGACCCGCCGACGCGAGCGGCCCGCGCTTCAAGTACAGCCCAGAGCGCGCCGGCAACACCGACATCGAGGTGCGCGTCGAGTCACCCGATCGACCCGACGCCGTCCGGCGCTGGACCGTCAAGGCGCGCGAGCAAGCGCCGGTTGCGCAGCCGACGACCCAGGTCGCCGCCCTGCCGCCGCGGGTCGAGCCGACACCCAACGCGCCACGGGTGAGCGGTGACGCTCGGCGCGAGCTCGAGAATTGGATCGCGTCGTATCGCGATGCCTATCAACAGAAGAACGTCGACCGGCTCGTCGCGCTCGGCGTGCTCAAGCCGGAGAACCGCGGCAAACTCTCCGACGCGCTGAACGACCTCGACGACCTCAAGGTGTCGATCGCCAGCAGCGCGATCGATCTCCAAGGGCCCGATACGGCCGTGGTGACGCTCACCCGCGAGGACAGCTTCAACGCCGGCGGCCGCCGCCAGACCCAATCGATCAACATCAAGAAGAACCTGCGCAAAGTGAACGGAGCATGGGTCGCGCAGTGACCCTCGATTGCTCGCGCGCAATGACCCTCGATTGCTCGCGCGCAGTGACCCTCGATTGCTCGCGCGCAGTGACCCTCGATTGCTCGCGCGCAGTGACCAATCCACGGGGTCGCACCGCTCAACCGCCTGTGTTAACCCGTCCATTCATGACGGGTCGGGGTGGCGGAGGCATGGATCTCCTGCGCGCGACATTCGTCGGGGTGCTCCTCGGGTTCGTAGTCGGGTGCAGCCTCACGACGCGACTCGCCGATGCCACCACGGTCACGAGCATGACCACCGCCGCGCAAGCAACGGCCGCGGACCGCATCTTCGTCGGCACCGTGGCCGCGGTGACCGCGCGTCCGAACGCGAAGCGCCCGCAATATTTCGAAACGGTCGTGCAGTTCAGCGTCGACGAGACCGTCGCCGGCAGGGTTAGCAAAGTGGGCTCCGTCGTCGAGGTCGTTCTCTCGGGCGGCGAGATCGGCGGCATCCGCCAGCGCGTCGAAGAAATGCCCGAGCTCGTCGTCGGCGAGCGCTACGTCGTGCTGCTCGAGGCCGACCAGAGCCCGCGCCTCACGAGCCCATTCGTCGGCTTCAACCAGGGCTTGTATCGCGTCGTCGGCGACGCGCGCGCGAGCGCGGTCGTCCGCGACCATCGGGGACGGGCGCTCTCCGCCGAAGCGCTGCCGGCCACGGCACGGGGCGCCGGCGCCGATCCGACGCTCGACGCCTTCCTCGCCACCCTGCGGGCCGCGCGCCAGCCATGAGGAGCCCTTCGAGCGTTGCCCGAACGGTGCTCGCCGCGTTTCTCTCGCTCGCGCTTCGTGGCGCCGCCGCTGCGCAATGCCCGGACGTCCCCGCCGGCGCTTTCGCCTTCATCAACTCGGGCAACGACGAATGTCCCGCCAATCCCGAGGTCAGCTGGCCGAATGCCACCGTCTCCTACGATTGCAGCTTCTTCACCGACGCCGACACGGAGATCGACTGCAGCGGCCCCGCAGCGACCTGCGTCAACCTGTGCCGCAACGGCGCCAACATCTGGAACACCGACCTGCCCGGTCGCTTCACGTTCGTCGAGGCCGACGATTCGGTCGACTTTTGCGACACCGAAGACGGCAAAGTTTCGATCGGCGGCACGACCGAGCTCTGTGACGGCTCCAACTACGGGTCGCGCGTCCTTGCGGTGACGCTCAGCATCTTCTTCAGCCAGGGCCCGCAAGCGGGCCAGCTGATCGACGCCAACATCACCGTGAATCAAGACTTCTCCTTCACTCAGAAGGGCTTCCAGGCGACCCTCGCACACGAGCTCGGTCATGTCCTCGGTCTTTCGCACCCCGACCAGTGCGGTGACGATTTCAACGTCCTCATGCGGTCGGCGTCCCTCTTCCCGTCGCAAAGCGCGTGCTTCGTGCTCGACCCGACCACGGCCGATATCAATGGCGCTCGGCGCCTGTATCCCGTCGTAAACCCGACGCCCACGCCGCTGACCACCCCGGGCGTCTGCGGCGATGCCGACTCGAGCGGGGCCGTGAGCGTGACCGACGGCGTCATCGTGCTGAACGAGGGGGTCGGGCTGCCCAGCAGCTGCTCGCTGGAGCGCTGCGACGTGAACGACGACGGAACAATCTCGATCACCGACGGCGTGAACGTGCTCCGAGCCGCAGCCGGGCTCGAGACGCTGACCGATTGTCCCTGATCCATTTCGGCGCGCGACACTCCGGAGACGGCAAAACCCCCTGTATCTTTGCGGCGGTGTTAGGCATCATGCACCGCAAAACGCGGATGGACCGCGTCGGGAGCACCGCCCGGGGGGCGGGTTGCTCGGGAGGGTGATGATGGCGAATCCGGCGAATCCACTAGTCGAGCTGCAGCGCCTCGGACAGTCCCCCTGGCACGACAACATCAGTCGGGGCCTCCTGACGTCTGGGAAGCTCAAGAGGATGGTCGCCGCCGGCGACATCACCGGGTTGACCTCCAATCCGACGATCTTCGAGCAGGCGATCTCGCAGGGCGACGACTACGACGCCGGCGTGCTCACGCTCGCGCGCAAAGGCAAGGATCCCGACGCGATCTTCGACACGCTGGCGATCGAGGACATCCGCGCCGCCGCCGACGTCTTCGCGCCGGTCTACAAGCGCACCCGCGGCGCCGACGGCTACGTCAGCATCGAGGTCGCACCCAAGTTCGCAGCCGACACCGAGGCGACCGTCAAGGAGGCGCAGCGTCTCTGGAAGACCGTCGCGCGTCCGAACCTGATGGTGAAGATCCCGGCGACCGCCGAGGGCGTTCCGGCGATCGAGCGCTGCATCGCCGACGGCCTCAACATCAACGTGACGTTGATCTTCTCGCTCGAGCGCTACGACCAGGTGATGGAGGCCTACATCGGCGGCCTCGAGAAACGCGCCGCCGCCAAGAAGCCCCTCGACCGCATCGCCTCGGTGGCGAGCTTCTTCGTGAGCCGGGTCGACACCGCCGTCGACAAGCAGCTCGAAGGCAAGATCAAGGAGACGGGCCCGGACCAGCAGGCGCAATTGCAGCAACTGATCGGCAAGGCGGGAATCGCGAACGCCAAGCTCGCGTACGCCGCGTTCCGGAAGAAATTCGGCACCGAGCGCTTCGCAGCCTTGCAGCACAAGGGCGCGCGGTTCCAGCGGCCGCTCTGGGCGAGCACGTCGACCAAGAACCCCGCCTTCCCCGATACCTACTACGTCGAGGCGCTGATCGGTCCGGACACCGTCGACACGATGCCGCCCGCGACCATCGTCGCCTACAAAGACCACGGGAAACCGGCCCCGCGCCTCGAAAAGGACCTGGACGCCGCCGCGGCCGTACTGCAACGAGTCGAGGACGCCGGCATCAGCATGGACGCGGTGACGCAAAAGCTCGAGGACGACGGCGTGGCGTCGTTCGCCAAGTCGTTCGAGTCTTTGATCGCGGTCGTGTCGGCATCACGCGAAGCGCTGCTGCTCAGCGATCTCACGATGGCGAAGCTCGGGCCGGCGGAACGCGCCGTGAAGGCCACGCTCGCCAAGATGGACGAGGCCAAGCTCCCCGAGCGCCTCTGGAAGCAAGATCCGACGCTCTGGAAGGCCGACGACGCCGCGCACCAGGCCGAGATTAAGATCCGGATGGGCTGGCTCGACGTCGTCGACCTCATGCTCACGAAAGTCGACGAGCTGAAGGCCTTCGCCGACGAGATCCGCAAGGCCGGCTTCACGCGCGCCGTGCTCTGCGGCATGGGGGGCTCATCGCTCGCCCCCGAGGTCCTGCGCCGGACCTTCGGCGTCGCCAAGGGCGCCTGCGACGTGCAAGTGCTCGACTCGACCGACCCCGCCGCCATCGCCGCCGCCGAGCACTGGAGCGATCCCGGCAAGACGCTCTACATCGTCTCGTCCAAGTCGGGCGGCACGACCGAGCCGAACGTCTTCTTCCAGTACTTCTACGACAAGGTCCGCGCGGTGCAAGGCGACCAAGCCGGCCAGCACTTCGTCGCCATCACCGATCCCGGCACGGCGATGGAGAAACGCGCCCGCGAGCACGGCTTTCGCCGCATCTTCCTGAACCGCGCCGAGATCGGCGGTCGCTACTCCGCGCTCTCGCACTTCGGCCTCGTGCCGGCGGCGCTCATGGGCATCGACGTCGCGAAGCTGCTCGGCCGCGCCAAGCGCATGATGCTCGCCTGCGGGGCGAGCGTTCCGGCCTTCCAGAATCCTGGGCTCTACCTCGGCGCGGTCATCGGCACGCTCGCCAAGGCCGGACGCGACAAGCTCACGTTCGTCGTGGACAAGAAGCTCGACACCTTCGGGTACTGGACCGAGCAGCTGATCGCCGAGTCGACCGGCAAGGAAGGCACCGGCATCGTCCCGATCGAGGGCGAGCCGATCGGCAAGCCGGCGTCGTACGGCAAAGACCGCCTCTTCGCCTACGTCCGCCTCGACGGCGGCCAAGAACGCGGCGTCCAGGCGTTGATGCGCGCCGGCCACCCGGTCATCGCCATGCGCCTGAAGGACGCGTACGACCTCGGTGGCGAGTTCATGCGCTGGGAGATCGCAACCGCGGCCGCCGGCTGGGTGCTCGGCATCGATCCCTTCGATCAGCCGAACGTGCAGGAGTCGAAGGACAACACCGTGCGGCTGCTCAAGGCCTACGAGGATCGCGGCTCCTTGCCCGATCCCGGAGGCGTGCTCTCGGTGAACGCGACCGACTTCGCGCGGCGCCTGGAGGCGCACCTGAAGCTCGTTCGCCGAGGCGACTACATGGCGGTCACGGCTTACGTCGAGCGGACGCCCGAGCGGGAGACACTGCTGCGCGCGATTCGCACGATGCTGCGTGATCGCTTCGCGGTCGCGACGACCGTCGGCTACGGCCCGCGCTTCCTCCACTCGACGGGACAGCTCCACAAGGGCGGCGCGCCCAACGGCCTCTTCATCCAGCTCCTGGCCGAGCCCGCCGAGGACCTGCCGATCCCCGGCGAGAAGTTCACCTTTGGCGTGCTCGAGGCGGCGCAGGCGCTCGGCGACTACGAGTCGCTGGCCTCGCGCGGGCGGCGGGCACTCAGGGTCTCGCTCGGTGCCGACATCGATGCCGGCATGCGAACGCTGCTCGCGGTCGTCGCCGGCGACAAGCCGAAGCGGAGCAGCGGTGCGGTCAAGAAGGCTCGGCCCGCAGCCGCGAAGGCTGCCGCGAAAAAGAAGCCCGCGGCGCGCACGGCGAAACGCAAGCCGGCCGTGCGCTCGGCCGGCAAGAAGAAGCCGACGAATCGCACCGCGAAGAAGGCTCGGCGCCGATGAGCGCCCCGGCTCCCATTCGCGGCAAGACCGGCGTCTCGATCAAACGCACCGAGGGTCCCGATCCCGGCGTGGAGGCGATCCGCGCCAAGGACCCGGTCACCCTCGTCATCTTCGGCGCCTCGGGCGATCTCGCGAAGCGGAAGCTGATCCCGGCGCTCTATCATCTCCAGGCCGGCGGCTACCTCCCCGAGCGCTATGCCGTGGTCGGGTTCTCTCGTACTCCGATGAGCGACGACGCCTATCGCGAAGGCATGCTCACCGCGCTTCGCGAGCAGGTGAAAGGCGACACGATCGACGCCGATCACCCGATCGTCCAGGCGCTGTACTACCAGGCCGGCGACGCCGACAACCCGGACACCTTCCAGGCGCTGAAGACGAGGCTCGAGGCCATCGAGAAGGAGCGCGGCCTCCCCGGCAACCGCCTCTTCTATCTGTCCGTCGCGCCCGAGTTCTTCCCGCTCATCCTGGAGAACCTCGCCGCCGCCGGTCTGATCCGCCAAAAGAGCGAGTCGACGTGGTCTCGGGTCATCATCGAGAAGCCCTTCGGCACCGATCTCACGACCGCGCGCGCGCTGAACGCCATCGTCGGCACGACCCTCGACGAGAGCCAGATCTACCGCATCGATCACTACCTCGGGAAAGAGACCGTCCAGAACATCTTGAGCTTCCGCTTCGGCAACTCGATCTTCGAGCCGCTCTTCAACCAGAAGTACGTCGACAACGTGCAGATCACCGTCGCCGAGGAGCTCGGCATGGAGGGCCGGCGCGGCGCCTACTACGATGGCGCCGGCACCATGCGCGACATGGTGCAGAACCACATCCTCCAGCTCTTCTGCCTGATCGCGATGGAGCCGCCGTCGGCGCTCGAGGCGCAGTCGATCCGCGACGAGAAGGTCAAAGTGCTGCGCGCGCTCGTCCCGATGAACCGCAAAGAGGTCGCCGCCAATACCGTGCGCGGCCAGTACGGCATGGGCGAGAAGAATGGGCAGCTCATCAAGGGGTACCGCCAGGAGGAAGGCGTCGACCCGCAATCGTTCACCGAGACCTTCGTCGCGCTCCGCATGAAGGTCGACAACTGGCGTTGGGCCGGGGTGCCGTTCTTCCTGCGCTCCGGGAAGCGGCTCGCGAAGCGCGTGTCGGAGATCGCGGTCGAGTTCAAGCAGCCGCCCCTCCATCTCTTCCGCTATCTCGGCGAGGACGACGACGCGATCGTCCCGCGACCGCTGTCGAACGTCATCGTCATGCGCATTCAGCCCGACGAGGGCATCAGCCTCTCGATCGCGTGCAAGCAGCCCGGTATGCGCATCCAGCTCCAGGAAGTCGAGATGGATTTCTTCTACGGCGAAGCCTTCCACGAGCGCTCGCCAGAAGCGTACGAGCGGCTGCTCCTCGACGCGCTCCGGGGCGACGCCTCGCTCTTCACGCGCTCCGACGAGGTCGAGTACTCGTGGCGCTTCATCACCGCGATCCACGAGGCGTGGGCGAATCTGCCGCCGCCGAGCTTCCCGAACTACTATCCGTTCAGTGACGGGCCCGATGAGGCCAACCGCCTGCTCGAAGGCACCCAGGCACGCTGGCGCCCGCTCCGCGACGCGTAGCTCACACGGCATTCCGAATCGTGGACGCCAGGTTCTCGGCGCTCGCGATCGACGCCTGACGTCCTTCGCGAGCGTGACGGTCGTGGACAGTTTCTGGACATCCCCTGGCCATCGGGCGCCGCGGGAGCACCGATCGGGAAACGAGGTGGTGCTGATAATGCTCTGAGAACATTGATGTTCGGAGAAGCGAGCCGTGCGGCACGGTACTTGCCATTACGGGCAGGTCGACAGACCGTCGAAACCTTCCGAAGGACAAGGTGACAATGAGCCTCCTCGGTCTCATCGCATTGGCGCTCTCCATCATCGCGTTCAGGCGCACCGACGCTCTCGCTGCGCTCCAGCGCAGGATCACGGAGCTCGAGACGGAGATGGCGGCGCTGCGGCGACTCTCGCCGCAACCCGCCGAAGCACCGACGGAGGCCGAATCACCAACAGAGGAGGAGACTCACCTCCCCGAGCTTCCCCCGACCGCCCCGACATCGCCGACGAGGGAGGACGAGCCGGCACCAGTGCTCGCGCCACGGCTCCCGCCACCCGCACCGCCGACCATTCCACCACCCGCCCCTCGACCGACGATCGACTGGGAGCGCTGGGTTGGAGTCCAGGGTGCCGCCGTCCTGGGCGGCGTGGTGCTCGCGCTCGCCGGCCTGCTCTTCTTCAAGTACTCGATCGAGCACGGACTGATCTCTCCCACGCTGCGGGTGATCCTCGGAACGTTGATTGGCCTCACCTGTGTGATCGCGCCGGAGCGGCGCTGGCGCCGCTCCTATCCGGACGCCGCCAACGCGTTGTCAGGAGCCGGAGTCGTCATCCTCTATGGCGCGTTCTGGGCCGCACACAGCCTCTACGGCTTGGTGGGTTCCGTCCCTGCCTTCGTTCTCATGGCGTTGGTCACTGCGGCAGGCTGTGTTCTCGCGATTCGTCACAACACGCTGCTGATCGCGGTCCTTGGTCTCGTCGGCGGTTTCGCGACGCCCTTCCTACTCGCGAGCAATGTGGATCGACCCGTCGGGCTTTTCGGATACATCCTGCTCCTCGACATCGCCCTCATGGCGGTCGCTCGGCATCGCAGCTGGCCGATCCTCGGTCTCGCAAGCCTGATCGGGACCGTGCTCTATCAGGCTTCCTGGATCGGGCTCCGGATGAGCCCATCGTGGTCGATCTTCGCGCTGGCGATGCTCGGCTCGTTTGCGCTGCTGTTCGCGCTCGGCGCACCCCGGGATGAAGGGAAGGAGCGGGAGACCTGGTTCGCGACGCAGGCAAGCGCGATTCTCCTGCCGTTCGCGTTCGGCATCTATCTCGTCGGCAACGCGCGCCTCGGGCCACACCTCTACCCGCTCGCGTTCCTGCTCGTACTGCTGTCCGCCGCCGCCGCGTGGATCGGTCGCCAGCAACAGCGCCCCTGGCTCGGCCTCGGCGCCGCCTCCGGGGGCGTAGCGGTGCTGGCCGTTGCGATCGTCACGCGACCCACCACCATCGCCAACGCCTGGGAGTCGGCGGTCGTGGCGTTCGCGATCGCACTCGTCTTCCACCTCTTCGCCGAGCGCGACGGGGAGAGCGGCATGGAAGGAGCGGCGCCGGCAGCGATCGTCTCCGCGGGCGGGCTGCTGCTCGTCACCATCGCGGGCGCTCTGATGCCGCCTGGCTGCGCGCCGTGGCCGTGGATCGTCGCGTGGCTCGCACTCGCCGGCCTCCTGATACGGAATGGGACCTTCGCCGGGCGTGAGTTCCTGCAGCCGATGGCGGCCACAGGCGTTGCGCTCGGCCTCACGCTGGTGCGCCACGATGCGGCGCCGTTCTTTCCGGCGCCCGTGACGTACCTCACCGTCCTGCTCGTGGTGGCGATCCTCTTCCAGCTCGCGGCGCTGGTGCAGACGCCGTCGCTCGCGAGACGGCGCGGCGAGGAGTCCGCCGCGCTGATAGCGGTCTTACTTCTCTTGTCCCTCGCCGGCCTCGCACTTCCAGCCCAAGTGTTCCTGGCCGGCGCCTTCGGCTTCGGCTTCCTGGCGGCGCTCGCCGCGACACGGATGGGCTCGGGGTGGTGGTATCTCGCGGCGGTCGTAGGGACGGCCCTCCTCCATACGGTATGGACCTGGATCGATGCCGAGGCGGCTCGCCGCGCCGCCACCGGTCTCTTGCTCACGGCCAGCGCGGCCGTCTTCTTCACCGCCTGGCCATTCCTCACGGTGCGGCGCTTCCGAGCCGACATGGCTGCGTGGTGGGCCTCCGCCCTGGCGGGCCCACTGTGGTTTCTCGCCCTCCATACGCTCTTCCAATGGCGCTTCGGCGGCGATTGGATCGGTGTCCTCCCGCTCGCGCTCGGTGCCGTCGCGCTGATCGCGGCCGACCGAGCCCGCAGCCTCGCGACGGCGCCGGATCCGATGCGCAAGAGCGCGCTCGTCTGGTTCTGCGCGGTCGCACTCGGGTTCGTGAGCGTCGCGATCCCGCTCCAGCTTTCGCGGGAGTGGATCACCATCGGCTGGGCGCTCGAATCCTTGGCGGTGACCCTGCTGTGGCGGCGGCTCGATCACCCTGGCCTCAAGTACTTCGCGCTCGCGTTGATCGTCGGCGTCACCGTCAGGCTCGTCGGCAACGAAGCGGTGCTCGGCTACTACCCGCGCTCGGCGTGGCGGATCGTGAACTGGCTGCTCTACACGTACGGCGTTCCCGCCGTCGCGTTCATTGGCGTGTCGTCGGTGCTCGCCGAGAGCGAGCTCGCGCGTCTCAGGGCTTGGGAAGGGAATCCCCTCGCTCCCATCTCCGAGCGACGAGTTCCGCTGGTTGCGACCGCCGCGGGGCTCGCGGCAATCCTCATCGTCTTCGTCTGGATCAACTTGGCCATTGCCGACTGGTTCTCGGAGGGCCCCATGCTGCAGCTCGCATTCGACCGCATGCCCGCCCGCGACCTCACCACCTCCTTGGCGTGGGCCGTCTACGCGCTCCTCCTCCTCGGCCTCGGCATGGTGCGCGGAACGAGCGGTCTCCGCTGGCTGAGCCTCGGCTTTCTCGTGCTCACCATCGGCAAGGTCTTCCTCTACGACCTCGGGACGCTCCGCGACCTCTACCGGGTGATGTCGCTGCTCGGGCTCGCCGTCTCGCTCATCCTGGTGTCCCTCGCTTACCAACGCTTCGTGTTCCGCCGCTCGTCCGAGGAGGATGCATGAGAAGGATCGCAGCCGCACTCGTCGTGCTCGCCTCGGCGGCGTCGGCCGAGAGTGCCGGCGAACCGACGCGGCTCGCCGCTCTGTTTCCGAAGCAGGCCGAGATCCGCGTGGAGCGATCCGGTCTGACACGCCTGATGCTGCCGCCCGAGATCCTGGCCGTCTGCCGTCCCGATCTCTCGGATCTTCGTATCGTCGACGACGGCGGCGTCGAGGTGCCGTACCTGGTCGACAGCGGACCAGATCCCGACACCCGACTCGATCTCACCCGAACATTTGTCCCGCAACTCCTGGACACGAAAGTCGAAGAGATCCGCTCCGAGAACGGCCCACCGATCCACCGTGAGACCTACGAGATCGAGGCTCCGCCCGCGCTTCCCGAAGGCTCCTGGAGCCTCGAGCTGCAGGCCAACAGGCCGCGCTTCGTGCGGCAGGCCGACCTGGCGGGGATTGCGAGCGACGGCCATCCGACCGCGCTGCTCGCCGCCGAATCGATCTTCCGACTCGCCGATCCCACGGGCGGCGTCCGCGAGCGGACCCGCGTCGTGTTGCCGGCGCTCTCCGCCGCTCGGCTCCGCATCACCCTCGAGGGGCGAGATGGTTTCTACCTCGAGCCCGGCTTCCGGTACCTGAGCGTGCAGGCGATCGCGCAACCCCAGAGCCTCCTCGTCCCGCTCGACGAGGTCGCGCGACGGCGAGTCGGTGACCGCACCACGATCGAGTTGAGCCGACCGCGCGGCTTGGTTCCCGATCGACTACGGATCGACACCTCGACACCGCTCTTCGATCGGGCCGTGGAGATCCGCGACCAGGGGCCGGGCACTCCGGTGGCGGCCCTGGGAGAAGGGCGAATCACCCGCATCGCGACCGTGCCGAAGATCGAGCACCTCGAGGTCGTCCTTCGCCCTGCGCTCGGCGACCGTCTCCTCCTCGATGTCCTCGATGGTGACAGCCCGCCGCTCGCCGACCTCCAAGTCTCCGCACAGGTTCGCCGCCCGTCCCTCATCTTCGCGCTCGGAGACGGGGCCCCGACCCGACTCCGCCTGCTGTTCGGGGGCGGACGAGCGCGCCGACCTCGCTACGATCTCGCGGGGCTCCTCCCACGCGGCACGAGGACGCTCGACGGGCAGCGCGCGATCGCGGCGGCACAGCTCTACGACGAGACCGACGTTGGTCCGGCGTCCGTGGGCGCGATCGTGAACAACCCCGGCTTCGACCACGCCCCGGCGCTCGCGTTCGCGATGCGGCCGGGCACCGAGATCGATGAGCGCCGCTACTCGCACCAGCGCGCGCTCGTGATCACGCCCTCGGCGGACGGCCTAGTGCGGCTCACGTTGGCACCCGAGGAGACGGCGGTGGCACGCGAGGATCTCGCTGACGTCCGCGTCGTCGACGACGGGGACCGCCAATGGCCGTATGTGCTGGAGCGCGATCGTGTCCGCGAGGAGCTCGACGTCGCGGTGGGCGAATCTCTCCACCGCGCAAAGACGACACGGTACCCGCTCGACCTTCCGGCGTCCGCCGTCTCGATCGAGGAGCTCTCCCTCGAGACCGACGCCGCCTTCGTGGACCGTGCCTTTCGCCTGGTGACCAAGGTCGACGCCGGTCTCGACGGCAACGAGCGCGCCCTCGCGTCGGGCCGCCTGGTCCGGCGGAGCGGCGACCCTGGGCCCCTCACGATCGCGGGCGGCCCGTGGCGCCGGGTGCGCTCCCTCGAGCTGGTGATCGAGGACGGGGACGAGATGCCGCTCGTCCTTCGTGCCGTACGAGTTCGAGCCGTGCTCCCGGAGATCGCACTCGCAGCCCCCGCCGGCACGTACCGCTTGTTGGTCGGGAACCCGGACGACGCCGCTCCGAGCTACGAGCTCGCCCGCGTCCGCGACGTCGTCCTCGCCATGGACGCCACCGCGGTGCCGTCCGGACGGCTCGAAGCCAATCCCGCCTACAGTGTCCGCACACGCTACGAGAGCGAGGCGGGACGCGACACCGCACTTCTGTGGACCATCCTGATCGTCGCAGTTCTGGCGCTCGGCGGCTTCACCCTGCGTCTCGCGCGTGCGGAGGGTGAGACGCCGCCGCGTTGAGCATCGTACGAGGCGGCCGCGGCGACCTCGATCAGCGCGTCGCGAGGGTGTAGGCGAGCAGCGCGATCGCGGCGGCGTTTCGCCGCAGATCCTCGGGCCGGATCTTGTCGAGGGTGTCGGCCGCGGTGTGATGGGTATCGAAGTAGTGGCGGCCGTCGGGGATGAGGCTGAAGGCCGCCGCACCCTCACGGACGATCGGGGCGACGTCGGCGCCGAAGGCGCGGTCACGGAAGCGGCGGATACCGAAACGGCCGAACGACGGTAGGAACGGCAGCATTGCCTGCAGCGCGTCGGGTCCGCCGCCGACGCCGATCGCGTCAGGGGCACCCATGCCGAAGTCGGTCTCGAAGGCGGCGACGTGACGCTCCTGGTGGTGACGGCGGTGGTACTCCTTCGCGCCGGCGAGCCCGTACTCCTCGGCCGTGAAGAGCACCGCGCGGACGGTACGGGCTGGCGCGAGCCCACTCTTCTTCAAGAGCCGGAGCGCTTCCATCACCGCGACGCAGCCCGCGGCGTCGTCCGACGCGCCCGGACCGACGTCCCAGGAGTCCATGTGCGCGCCCAGGAGCACGATCTCTTCGGGGTGCGTCCGGCCCTTGATCTCGCCGATCGCGTTGGCGCTCCGCGCGTCGTCGAGCTGACGCGCGCCGAGTGAGAGCTCCAGCTCCACCGGCCCGTCGCTCGCGAGACGTACCAGCATCTCGGCATCCTCGATGGTGACGGCCGCGGCGGGGATCTTGGGGACGTCCTTCGCGTAGTCGAGCGCGCCGGTGTGGAGCGTCGAGAGGCTCGTCGCCGTGACCGAGCGCACGAGCACGGCCGCCGCGCCATGCTGCGCCGCGGCCGACGCGGCATAGAGCCGCGCTTGCACGCCTTCCAGATAGCCGGGATCGTCGCGGACCTCGTCGTACGGCTTCATGACGTGGTTCACGAGCACGATGGCACCGGCAAGCGACTGGGTCGTCTTGCGGAGCGCGTCGAGACTCTCGAAGACGACGAGCGGCGCACGCAGCGCACCATTCGTCCCGACCGAGCCACCGAGCGCGAGCACCGCCAACGGCCGCGCGAACGGCTTGGTGATCTCCGCGCGCTCCTCACCCCGCACCCAGTGCGGGACGCTGACGGGCTCGAGGCGGACGCTGACGAGACGGTCCCACCGCATGCGCTCCTCAGCCCACCGAAGCGCGTCTTCCAGGGCGCGCGATCCGGTGATGCGGCTGCCGTGGCCGTCGACCAGGTCGACCAACCGGTTCCACGCGAATGACGGCTCCGCATCGGAGGCGGCCGCGAGCCGCGCAGCCGCCGCCTCGACGTCGGCGATCACTGGGCGAGATGGCAGGGCGATCGGCGCGGTCGTCGGGCTCACGGACGGCACCGCATCGGTCGGACCGTGCTCCGCGACCGGTACGGGCTTCGCGACCGGTCGCACGCATCCGAGCGCGCACACCATGCCGAGGAGGAGCGAGATCCCATGGCGTCGCCGCCTCATTGCGGCATGGGCGCTCGGTGCGAGAGCGACCGCGTCACGTCGTCGGGATCTGGAGGAAAGGCCCCCATCAACGACCACTCGGCCATCTCTTGGAGCACCACCCATGAACGAAAGGCTCGCTGGAAACTGGCCATTCCGACCTCCGCATCGCCTAGAACCGGTAGTAGATGAATGGGTTGTACGTACGCACGGCGAGCGCCATGCACGACACCACCAACATGATCGCCAGTACTGCGACGGAGGCAGTGTCCATCGCCCAGCCGAACGACACAGGCGCATCTTCCCGTCGCCAACGACGGAGCCAAGGAAGCACCGGCATCGACCCTACGACCCCGAGGCCGGCGACGAGTCCGAGCACCGGGTCGACGTAGAGCGCGAGGTGGTGCTCGATGCCGGTTCCGTGTCCGAGCCCTGCCATGGCTCCGAGGAAAGCCATGGTGTGCGCGAGGCTCTCCGTCCGGAAGAGCACCCACCCCACCATCACGACCAGGAGCACGTATGCGTGTCGGATGGCTGCGGGCCAGCGGACGAGCCACGAGCCCGAGCCCACGCGCTCGAGCACCAAGAACACACCGTGGTACAGCCCCCAGAGCAGAAAGGTCCACTGCGCGCCGTGCCAGAGACCGCAGAGCGCGAAGACCGTCACGAGGTTTGCATATACGCGTCCCGGAGCCCTGCGACTGCCGCCGAGCGGAATGTACACGTAGTCGCGGAACCAGGTGGAAAGCGAAATGTGCCAGCGCTGCCAAAACTCACGCACCGAGCGCGCGACGTACGGATAGTCGAAGTTCTCGAGGAAGCGGAATCCGAACATGCGCGCGAGGCCGATCGCCATGTCCGAGTATCCAGAGAAGTCGAAGTAGATCTGCAGCGTGTAGTACGCGGCGCCGAGCCAGCTGAGACCGAGCGTCAGCTGATCGGCTGGCAGCGCGAAGAGCGCGTCCGCCGGCGTCGCGAGCTGGTTGGCGATCAGTACCTTCTTGCCGAGCCCGACGATGAAGCGACGAACCCCGACGGCGAAGTCGTCGAAGGTGACCTCGCGGCGAGCGATCTGAGGAGAGACGTGCGCGTAGCGCACGATCGGGCCCGCCACCAGTTGGGGAAACAACATGATGTAGAGCGCCAAATTCAACGGATTCCGTTGCGCGCGCGCGCCGCGCCCGACGTCGATCAGATAGGAGAGCGCGTGAAAGGTCAGGAAGGAAATGCCGAGCGGAAGAGTGATCGGAGGGAGGTCGATGAGCGGCGCTCGCCCTAGTGAGGCCGTGATCCGGTTCATGCTGTCGGCGACGAAGTTCGAGTACTTGTAGACCACCAGAAAGGAGACGTTCACCGCCACGGCGAGCGCCAGGACCCAGGACGAAGCGCGCCGGTCGCGCTGCGAGTCGATCCACAGGCCCAAGACGTAGTTGATCGCGATCGAGGCGAGCAGGATCGGAACGAATCGCGCCTGGCCCCACGCGTAGAAGAAGATGCTCGCCACGAGCAGGAAGACATTCCGTGCCACGCGCGGCAGCACGAAATAGGTCGCCAGGACGGCCGGCAGGAACAAAAAAAGGAAAATGGGGGAGCTGAAGACCATGCAATGAGCGGAAGCCGATAGCATCATCCCGGCCCGGTTCCGAGCAATTTCGTTCCATGGAGGACCTGCGCTAACTTGGCACCTCCCGCATGTCGACCGTCGCGCTCACGACGTTGGCCGTGGCTCTGCTGGCCTACTTCGTCGGGCGCTCGACGTTGCCCCTCTTCTTGGCTCGAGGGGCCGCCGCACCCCCCTCGCCTCTGCAGTTGGAGCTCTTGCTCGGCAATACGGTGGTGAGCATCGCCGGCCTACTGCTCGCGGAGTTCGGCACGTTCACGCTCCCGCGGCTTCTCGGCGCTCTCGCGCTCGTGTGCGTCGCGGCGCTCGTCCTGCGAGGGCTCTTCGGCCGGTTCGCGGCGGCGCCAGCCTATGGCCGGAGCGACGCGGTCGGCGCCGCGCTCGTGGCCGTCGCCTATCTGTGGGCGTTCCCGCCGCTCGACACGGCGCTGTTCGCCTCGGACGCGAGCGTCTACACGACCGCCGGCATTCATCTGGCCGAGCACGGAACGCTGGTGACGCACGATCCGACGATCGCGCCGTTGTCCCTCGAGCAACGCACGAAGTGGTTCCCGTCCTATCGGCATGGGTCCGGCATGCCGCCCTTTCTCCGCGTCGGTGGCGGCCTTCTGCTGAACGACTTGCAGGGCGACGTCGTCCTATCGGCTTTTCAGCCGCTGCTGTCCGTCTGGGCCGCCCTCTTCTACGCCCTCGGAGGCGACGACGCGCTGACCGGGCCGATCACCTATTTCGGCGCGCTGTTCGTATGGGCCTTCGCCGGCTTCGTCGCCGACGTATCGGGTGTATGGACCGCTGCCATCGCCGTCGGCCTGCTCGTCAGCCTCGTGCCGCAGTATTGGTACTCGCGCTTTTTGATGCCGGAGATCCCGAGTCAATATTTTCTGTGGGCCGGATTGTGCACGGCCGCAGCGTCATTGACCTCTGGAGCGACGCGTCTCGGTGCGCTGGCGGGGGTGGCGCTCGGGGCCGCGGGCTTGATGCGCTTGGACGTGTTGATCCAGTTGGGAGGGGCGTTGGCGCTCTGGAGAGCGATCGCTTCGTCGCCTGCCGTACCGGCAGGACCCGGCTTCACCCCGGCGCTGGTCGTGATGGCGGGATATGCCGCGATTCACCAAATGCTGTTCCCGACGCATTACCGGCTCGAGATTCTGCCTCGCATCCAGGTGGCGCTCGACGGTCTACGCCGCCTTCATGCGCTGGAGGGCTTCGTCACGGTGCTGGTGCTGAGTGTCCTCGCTGGATCGGTCGCCTACCTCGCGCGGCGAGACAATGCTGAGCGCGGCCGGGTCCTGCGCGGGGGCTTACGGCTCGTCGCGGCCATGGCGTTCTGCCTCTACGCCTTCGCGATCGTCGCCACCGCCAGGCCCGACGCTGCGACCAACGTCGCCTGGCTCCGCATCTATGTAGGCTGGCCGCTCATGGCGCTGGCGCTGGTCGGCACCTGGTGCTGGTTTCGGAGCGCGAGGAGCGCGACCCATCATTTCGTTCTGGTCTTGGCGGTGCTGGCGACGATGCAGCTTTTTTTCTATCCGCCCGTGAGCCCGCAACCGCTGTGGGCGATCCGCAGGACGCTGCGCGTCGTCGTGCCGTGCATGGCGATGGCGGCTTCCCTGGCGTTGATGAGCATTCCCGCCGGGCGCTGGCGGCGTCCATTGGCGCTCGTGGCCGCGATGGCCGTCTTGGGGTTCGGGCCTCGCCTGGCGTGGAGATATCGCCAGCCCGCGTACGAGCACACGATGACCCATGTTCGCGACATCGGGGCGATGCTGCCGGCGGGCTCGGTCGTGCTCGGCGATCCGGCGTTCTTCGCGGAGTCGCAACTCCACATTGCGCTGTGGATGACCCGCGATACTCCGGCGTTCTTGGTGAATCGCAGCGACGGCGACGCTCTGCGAGAGCTGCGGACTGCCATCCGCGACCGTCCGATGTTCTGGATCGGCCCCGCCGGTCGACTGCCGACGGCGAATGGCCCGGTGCGGGTGATCCCGGTCGCCACGTACAGCTTTGCGGTGGCGACTCGGCGCATGGAGCCCTACGACGAGCGCGACGATATCGGCCTCCGGCCGATATCACTCGCCGTGTACCGCGTGGATCTCGACGACGCTACGTGACGACGCTACTTACGGCGCACGCCGGGAACGGCAATGGCTTTGCCGGTCACGCTGTCGACGATCCGAACCGCGAGGACTTCTTTGTTGGTCGTGTCGTTCGCGAGACTCGCCGCGAGTCCGCAGTCGGTGAGACTCGTCTTTTGAATGGCGTTGCCGTTGCTCGGGACGGCGATGTCGGGGCAGTCCAACAGCTGATCGACCCAGGTGACGAGCGGCGCCTGGTTGGTACGCGTCACCCGCAGCACGATGAGCGTGTGCACGAGCCGGTTGGCGAGGTTCGGCGGATTGGTGCCGTTGCTCCTGATCTGCGTGAGGATTTGACGTGGTCCGAATTTGGACTTGATCGAGATTTTCGCCATGCGGAAGTGGGTGCCGTCAGTGTCGACATTGGCGGTCGGGCAGGCACCCACGCCATCGACGTTGGTGACGGCGGACCCACACTCGTCCATCGCTTGCACCAAAGTCGTGCTGTATTGCTTCGCGTTCAGTGACGGGTCCGGATCGGCGAGCACCCATGCCGGCACCGACACCAACCAACCGACGGTAACGAACGTGCATACGAGTGTTTTGCTCATGGCGTTATCCCTCGGCTATCGAATGCGTGTAGGTCGCACAAATTTGGCTTCACCCGAATCGCATGGCGAAGCTCGCAAACGATTTGGAAGGTGTCAACGAAGAAGTGCATGGACCCAAAAAAATCGTGCGCTGTGCGAGGACACGCCCCTATAGATTTTGTTTCTCACCTATTTTCTCAAGCGCAGCTCACGCATTCTGGTGATTAGTGGATCGCGATATCGTGAAATGGCGGGCGCCATGGCGAGCGTGAGCGGAGCAGCGGGTCCGAACCGAATCCTGAAGCTTCCGACCACGCCCCCGCCGGTCTCCCGAAGCGCGCCGTCGCGCCTCCGCCATTTTCGCTGGACGGCGTCCGCGTGCGTCGCAGCGCTCGCCGTCACCGACTGGCTCGCGGTGTTCGCGTGCCTCGCGTCCGCGTGGCTCGTGCGCGGCTTCATGCTCCCCATGATCGACCCCTCCTTCAGCGCGCTCTATCCGCTGCAGACGTACTTGGTCGATCTCTACTTTCTTCTGCCGTGGACGGTCGCGCTCGCACAGGAGCGGCTGTACACGAAGCGTCTCCTCTTCTGGGAGGAGGTCCGTCACACCACACGCGCTGCGACGTTGGCGGCGCTCTTCGCCATCGTCTTGATCTACGCGACCAAATCGACCGACGAGGTCTCACGCTTGCTGCTCGGGTCTGTGTGGCTGACGAGCTTGGTGGCCATTCCGGTAGCGCGCCGAAGCGCGAAGAGTCTCCTTCTGCGGCTCGGCTGGTGGGAGCGCCGCACGTTGATCCTGGGCGCCGGGACGACCGGGCGGCGCATGCTCCAACGCGTCCGCGGGCACCGCCTTCTCGGCCATCACCCGGTCGGCTTTCTCGACGACGACCCGGCGCTGCACGGAAAAGAGATCGAGGGCGTACTCGTGCTCGGCCCGATCGACGACATGGTTAAACGTGTCCGCGAGCTCGGCATCCGTGACGTCATCATCGCCATGCCGAGGCTCGCCCATCACGAGCTTCGTCGGGTCGTGGCGGGGGTCGAGGGCAGCGTCGAGAGCATTCATCTGGTTCCCGACGTCTCCGGCCTCACGACGGCGGGCGTCGAGACGCAGGATCTCGACGGCTCGCTCCTACTGCAGATGCGATGGAACCTCGCGCGTCCGTGGAGCCGACTCATCAAGCGCACCTTCGACGTCGCCGGCGCCACGCTCGCCGCCATCGTGCTCTTTCCACTCGTGCTCGTGGCGGCACTGCTCGTGCGGTTCGAGACAGGCGGGCCGGCGTTCTTCGTGCAAGAGCGACTGGGACGGAAGGGCACCTCGTTCCGTTGCTACAAGCTCCGCACGATGTACCAGGACGCCGACGCGCGACTGGAAGCGTTTCTGCGCGACAGTCCGACCGCCCGGGCCGAATGGGAGCGTTACGCCAAGCTCAAGACCGAGGATCCCCGCATCACGCTCGTCGGCCGTTTTCTTCGTCGCGTGAGCGCGGACGAGTGGCCCCAGCTCTACAACGTCCTCCAAGGCGACATGAGCCTGGTCGGACCGCGACCCTACCTCCCGACCGAGCGGCCGCAGATGGGCTCGCTGGCGCAGACGATCTTGAAGTCACAACCAGGTATGACCGGCTTGTGGCAGGTGAGCGGACGCAACGAGCTGCGGTTCGAGCAGCGGCTGCAACTCGACGAGTACTACGTCCGCAACTGGTCCCTCTGGATGGACATCGCGGTGTTGCTCCGGACCATCAACAGCGTGCTCCGCGGTCAGGGCGCATACTAGTCTCGTCGAAGACGCGCGGGCTGTCGCTGCGACGGGGCATGGGGAGCACCTCTCGGCGCCCGACAGACGACGTGATGCGTGACGCGCGACCCACGATGGGAGAACCAATACCACCTGCCCGGCGGGGACGAAGCGAGTCTTTGGGTCACTAGCCGCCGGTCGCGCTTCCGGTCGCGCCGGCGGTCGCCTCGGGTTAAGACGTCCGCGGATGACGGGTTCCGTTGCTCCCCTGCGTATCGCGCTGCTCGGCACGCGCGGCATTCCAGCCAACTACGGCGGTTTCGAAACGTTCGCCGAGGAGCTAAGCGTCCGCCTCGCGGCGCGCGGTCACCGGGTCACGGTGTACGGCCGCACCCACCACGTCGATCCTGCGCTCGACGGCCGTGACTATCGCGGCGTCCGCCTGCGTGTGCTTCCCACCATCCGTTCCAAGTATTTCGATACCGTCGTCCATGCGTGGCTCTCGAGTCTCGATTGCCTGCGCGGCGACTACGACGTCGTGTTGATGTGCAACGCCGCCAACAGCCTCGCCTGCATGGTGCCCCGCGCGTTCGGCAAGAAAGTCGCCCTGAACGTCGACGGCATCGAGCGCCGGCGCCGCAAATGGAACCGTCTCGGCAAGGCGTACTATCGGCTCGGCGAGTGGTGCGCGGTGCAGATCGCCGACGCCGTGGTCGCCGATGCCGAGGTGGTGGCCGCGTACTATCGTGAGCGCTACGCCGCGACACCCGTCGTGATCCCGTACGGTGGCGATCCGACGGCCGCAGCAAGCCCGAGGATACTCGAGCGCTGGCAGCTCGCGCCCGGGAGCTACGTGTTGTACGTGAGCCGGCTCGAGCCCGAGAACAACGCCGACGTGGTGATCCGCGCCTTTCACGGCCTCGATACCGACGCCCGCCTCGTGATCGTCGGAGACGCGCCCTACGCCGACGCCTACAAGCATCACCTCCGCGAGCTCGCCGCGCCCGACCCCCGCATCGTCTTCACCGGGTATCAGTTCGGCGCCGACTATCACGCGCTGCAACAGCACGCGTGCTGCTACGTCCAAGCGACCGAGGTCGGCGGGACGCATCCCGCGCTCGTCGAGGCGATGGGCGCCGGGCATTGCGTGATCGCCAACGCCACCCCCGAGAACCTCGAGGTCGTCGGCGACGCCGGTCTCTCGTACCGGCTGAACGACAGCGACCACCTCCGCGCGCAATTGCAGAGCGTATTGTCGGATCCCGTCCTGGCAGCGAACTACGGCAAGCGCGCCGCCGCCCGCGTCGCGGAATTCTACAACTGGGACGTCGTGACGGACCGCTACGAACACCTCTTTCGCTCCCTGCTCGCCCCAGCAAAAGGGTCAGATGCTAGGCGCGACTGACTGAGCGCGGAGGCGTAGCGGAGCTACGCCGCAGCCTCTCCGAGCGCACGGCAAGCGACGGAGCAACGACGCAGATGGCCCTTTTCAACGATCTGCACGGCGGGCGATCGCCAGCATCACGTCTCCCGGCGTGATCCACAACACGCGATCGCCGAGCCCGAGCCGCTGGAGTAGCCCCGCAAGCAGCGGCAAGGGGCGCCGCGCCATCCGCTCCACGCGATTCAACACCAACCGCAGACTGACCGCCTTGGAGACGAAATCGACCGAGTCGACGCGATACCCGAGGTCGACCAGCAAGGTCCGCAAGGTCGCAGGCGAGAAGAACCAATAATGATCCGGAATGAACTGGCGCCAGCGCCGACCGAGCACGCGAAACCAGCGCGAATCGACGTTAGGGGTCTCGACGCAGAGCACGCCGCCGGGCCGCAGCACGCGCCAGCTCTCGCGACAAAGCTCCTTTGGCGAGGGGACGTGCTCGAGCACGTGGAACATCACGACCACGTCGAAGCTCGCGTCTGGAAAACCGGCCTCGGCGAGCGTAGCGGGCATGAGCTCGACGCCGTACAACGCGGCCGCCGTGGCGCAGGTCCCCACTTCCGGCTGCAGACCCGTCACCGACCAACCGCGCGCCGCCGCCAGGCGGAGAAACTGGCCGTCACTTCCGATCTCGAGAAGGCGTCCGCGCGCCATGGTCCGCTCGATCCGCTCGAGGCGCTCGATCCAGAAACGCTCGCGGACGGCGCGCTCGGCGTCCTCGATTTCGGGCCGATACTGCAGCGTGCTCTCCACCGCCTCCGCCTGCCGCGCGTATGCCGCGCTTCGTCCTTCGCCGCTCGCGGCATCGTCGATGTGATACCGTCCGAGCGCCGGATTCACCTGCACCAGGCCACACGCACTGCATGCCACCAACGGACCGTCGAGGATCGGATGATCCGGAAAGATCATCCGAAAACGTGTGCCCGCGCAGCTGTCGCACGGGTTGGCGTCTTTCAAGCCGACGTGCTCGCTCGACGCAACGTCAGACATAGCTCAACCACGCCGCGTTGCTGCGGCGTTTCACGCCCGCAAACCAGCGGCTCGGCGGGTACAGGATCACCACCACCGCGATCCAGACCACGTAGACGACCGGCAACGACAGGCGCAGGCCGCCGTCGGGCATGAATTGATGCGCGAGCGCCGCGCTCCCAAGCGTCGGCCACGCCATCACGACCGCAATCACGTGGATCAGAAAGAAGTGGAGCACGTAGTAGAAAAGCGGCACCCGCCCGAAGACCATCACGCGCTCGCCCCAAAGACCCAGCGGCCGATCCAGAACGGCCAAGAGCACGAGCCCGGGACCGAGCGTCATCGCGAGGAAGAGTAGCGAGGGGGGGTACTTCTCGCAGTCGAGGAACCCGAGCGGGCTGCGCGCCGCGCTCCACGGATGCGGATCGCCGTAGAGACCACTCGCACGCAGCAGCACGAAGCCCGCCGTGACCGCGGCGCCGAGAAGGACGAGGCGGTGACGCCGCTCGCCCTGGGGCAGGACCATCCATGGGCCGAGCGCATAGCCCGCGGCCATCACCGCGAACCATGGAACCAACGGATAGACGAGGAACCAGTGCGCCCCGGTGAAGGGGGAGAGCGGACCCGGCTGGTGCAGCACGATCCAGAGCCAGCGCGCCCCGCCAAGGCCGGCGGCATCGACTCCGTCGAATGCGTTGTGTCCCGCGATGGTCACGAGCGTCAGCGCGGCGATCACCGGGAGCGGCAACCACACGAGCGCGGCAAGCATGACCATGGAGGCGCCGATCGCCCAGATGACCTGCAACACCAGGACGTCCGGCCCGAGATAGAACATCACGGCCGCGCGCACGACCGTAACCTCGAGCACGATCAGCCAAATGCCGCGGGTCAAGAGCCAGGTCGACGCCGCCGCAGTCGACCCGAGCCGCCGGCCGTGCAGCCAGGCCGCCGTTCCGGCGAGCAACACAAAGATCGGGGCGCAGAAATGGGTGATCCAACGGGTGAAGAAGAGCGCCGGTCCAGCCGTCGTCAACTCGATCGGCCCACCGATGAACGTGCGGGTATGATCGAGTGCCATCGCGATCATCACCAGACCACGGAGACAGTCGATGGCGCCGTTCCGCGTCGCACGCATCCTCACATGCCCAGCCGGCGCCGGCGCGGGAGGCGAACGATCATCCGTCACGGCGAGCGACGCGGGACGCACGGGCCACCCCTATCGATTCGCGCGCCTGAAGGAAGCCGGTTTCACCCCTTCGACTTTTCGTGATGTCCGCCGAAGGCGAAGCGCATTGCCGAGAGGACGCGATCCTGGAACTCCGCCTCGCCGCGCGATGAAAAACGCTCCATGAGCGCCGCCGCCAGGACATGGGCCGGGACCGCCTCGTCGATCGCGGCGTCGAGCGTCCAGCGGCCCTCGCCGGAATCCGACACGTGGCCGGAGTAGCCGTCGAGTCCCGGGTCGCTCGCAAAGGCGCTTGCCGTGAGATCCAAGAGCCACGACGCGATCACGCTGCCGCGCCGCCACACCTCGGTCACAGCGGCGAGGTCGAAATCGTACTGATAGTACTGCGGGTCGCGGAGCGGCGTCGTCTCGGCATCCGCGGCGTGCGTCTTCTTCCCGACGTTGGCATGGCGGAGGATGCTCAGCCCCTCGGCGTAGGCCGCCATGAGCCCGTACTCGATGCCGTTGTGGACCATCTTCACGAAGTGGCCGGCACCGGACGGGCCGCAGTGGAGGTAGCCCTGCTCCGCCGTGCTACTCTTGCGGGATTCGCGTCCCGCCGTCGGCTCCAACTGACCGCGACCGGGCGCGAGGGTCGCGAAGATCGGGTCGAGACGCTGCACGACCGGCGTCTCTCCGCCGATCATGAGACAGTAGCCGCGCTCGAGACCCCAGACGCCACCGCTCGTCCCGCAGTCGACGTAGTGGATGCCAGACGCGGCGAGGCGCTTCGCCCGGTCGACGTCGTCCCGGTAGAACGAGTTGCCGCCGTCGATCACGACGTCGCCGGCCGTGAGCTTGGGCGCGAGGTCGGCGAGCGTGCGATCGACGAGCGCCGCCGGCACCATCAGCCACACCGCGCGCGGGGCGCTCAGCGCCGCAACGAGCTCGTCGAGTGACCTCACGCCGGTCGCACCGTCACGCACGATCGCGTCGACCGCCGCCGGCACCACGTCGTACGCGACGCAGGCGTGACCGCCCCGCACGAGGCGGCGGGTCATGTTGGCGCCCATCCGTCCCATTCCGATCATGCCGATCTGCATTTGAATGCCCTCCTCATTCTCATTTGGGGCTCACGAGCGCGTGTCCGAGTTTGGCCGGGTCGGCGAAGGTGGGGCGAAGCGCAGCTAGCCTTTCCTTGTATCGACTTCCTTGTTGACTCGAATTTGCACCGCAATCCAGGGGAACAGGAAGCGCACGCGGTGCCCGACCGGCGTGTCGCCAAAACTCAGCAGCATCTTCAGCGCGGATATCAGATGCCGGCGCCAGAAGCTCCGCCGCGAGCGTTCGAAGCGAAAATAGCCGGACAACGGGGCATGCGTCATCTCATGGCCACGAAACAACCGCCGGACCTCGCGCGGTGACACCAGAAGGTCCTCGAACGGTGAGTGCAGACGGGCTCCGAGAGCATTTTCGAACCCGTGGCCCGCGTCGAGCGGAAACCATTTGTTCGGCGTCGACAGAAGGATCGTGCCGCCGTGCTTCGTGACCCGCACACACTCGTCCGCATACGCTTGAAGCTTCGCCGCGCAATCGCGAGCCGGAGTCCAATAGGCGGGCGGTTCCTTGCCGACGTGCTCGATCACCTCGAAGGAGATACACGCGTCGAAGGTGTCGTTGCGAAATGGAATCTGCTCGCCGAGCGCAACGGCGAATCGCTGCTTTCCGGTGCCGAATTCCTCCCAGATCTTCGTGCCGCGCGCCGGGTCGCGCGGATTGATTCCCCACGCATCCCAGCCGCTCTCCGTGAGCAACATGACGTCGGTGCCGACGCCGCAACCGACGTTGAGCACCCGCTTCCCGAGGAGGCCGAGTCCCGACAGGAGCGGAATCAGCCAGACTCGCGCTCGTTCGAAATTGGCGTGCCGTTCTTCCTCGGATGGACAGTGATGGAAGTGCCCCATCGGACGGTCACTCGAGCCGGTAGGCGGTCGCCAAGATCATATCCCCCGGCTTGCGCGCGTGCTGACTCGCGGTATCCGCAATGTGATAGGGCTCGCGGTGACGAAGCCGATACCGGCTCGAGGATCGTTCATGTGGGAGCGTATAGTGGCGTGTAAAGTCGATCGTCAACTCGCTTCGGCGTGGTTGGCGAACGCGATACATGCTCGGGTCGGCGGCGACCCGCGACTTTTCTCGAACCGAACCGCGAATCATTTAACTTGAATGTGCGGCACCGATCTCCTTCTGCTCGAGCGTCCCGCGCCCGGCTCACCACGCGTGAACGTGCAGGAATCGGCCGCGCGCTATGCCTTTGCGGCTTCTCGCGTGCGATCGTTGACGGTGCTCGACGTGGCCAGCGGCTCTGGGCTCGGTGCCGACTTTCTCCTCGCCGAAGGCGCGGAACGGGTCATCGGCGCCGAGCGCTCAACGGAGGCGCTGCGGTGCGCCCGCGCCTATTCGGCCCCGTCCGGCCCGTACTTCGTACAGGCGGATGCGCTGGTCCTTCCGTTCAGCGACGCCGCGTTCGATGCAGTGGTCTCGTTCGAGACGATCGAGCACCTGCAAAATGCGCGTGGCCTGATCGCAGAGTACCGGCGCATCCTGCGACCGCGAGGAAGCCTGTATCTGTCGACGCCCAACCGTACGGTGACCCGATGGTTGCCACCGAATCCGTTCCACGTACACGAGTTCACACCGCGCGAGGTCATCGAGTTGGTAGGCGAGCACTTCACGACCGTGACGTGCTTCTGGCAACGACCGGTCTTCTTTCCGACGTTCGTCCTACGACAAGTCGGTCGCCGATGGTTGACCGTGGTGCCGGGTGGCGAGACCGTCTGGCGACTTTGGCAACGCATCCGACCCCGACGGACTCAAATCGGCGCCGCCCTTTGGGAAGGGTCGCACTTTGATCAGTCACTATTGCAGGATGCGTACTATGGCGTCGTGCCGGCGAGTCGAAAGCGTTTGATACAACCGCTGTACACGGTTCTGGTGGCGACGTGCTAGCGACGAGCCCTGCTCCGGCACCCTTTCGTATCGTCGCCCGTAATACCTTCTGGTTGTCACTCAGCATCGCCATCGGCGTGGCCCAGGGTGTGGCGGTGACGTATGTGATGTCGCGCTATTTGGGCGTCGTGGCGTTCGGGGAGCTCGGCCTGATCATCAGTTGTACCGGCGTCCTGCTCTTCGCCAGCGGATCGGTCGTTTCCACCGTCATGCGGGAGTCGGCGCGCGGACGCCTCGAAGGAAGTCCGCTGGTCATTGGCGCGATGTTCGCGCAGCTCCTGCTTGCCGTGCCGGTTCTGGTGGCGGCGTTGGTGGCCTTGTGGTTCGTGAGTGGAGATCCAGCGCTCCTGGGACCGGCGGCGATTCTCGGCATTGCACTGTTGACGCGCACGGCACTCGGTCCCCTGGTCGGTCTCCATCTGGGCCGTGAACGGATGGAATGGCAGCTGCTCGATAGCGTGCAGTTGGTTCTCACGTTCGCGGTGCTCGTAGGCTTGGTGACTCTGCATACAGGCCTCTACGCGCTCCCGGTTGCCAGTCTGGTAAGTGCCGGCATCGTGGCTGCGGTCGCGGTTTCCGTTCTTAGCTGGCGCGGGTTCTCGGGTCGCATATGGCCGCGACCGTTAGAAGTCCGAATGCTCGTGGTGTCGACGTGCCTGTGGGGCGCCGTCAACATGGCCCAACAGGTGCAGTGGTCGCTCGAGCCGTTGCTCGCGTCGGCGGTCATGGACAAGCGAGAGGTCGGTCTGTTCATCGCGGGAGGCCGTCTGTTGCCCGCAATCCGCGCCCTGGCCGCGGCCATGGGCGTGGTGTGCCTTCCGGCTTTCGTGCGGGCGGTGGCGAGCGCCGACTGGCGCCGCTTGTCCGACGATGCGCAGCGGTTGCTCGGCTACCTGCTCCCGGGAGGCTTCGTTCTCACGGTCGGCTTGTTTGCGTCGGCGGACACGATCGTGAGGCTGCTGTATCCGCAGGGCTTCGAGGCGTCCGCGCTCGTCCTGCAGCGTTTGAGCCTCAACGTGATTCCAATGTTGCTCCATTGGGAGGCGCTGTGTCTGCTCTTTGCGGCGGACAAGCCGCGCCAATTGCTCGCGGGCTATGGTTTGGCTCTGGTGATACGGCTGGCCCTCGCCATCCGACTTGGCTCGATGTACGGCGCGGCGGGCCTCGCAACGGCACAGGTCACGTCCGATTGGATCATGGCCCTGACCCTGCAGGCGATCGGGCTCCGGGTGCTCCGCTTGAACTATGGACGAGCGCTGGCGAGGAGCGCGCTCTGTACGGGTATTGCGGTGGCGACGCTCGTCATCGCCTCATCCACCTCGCCATTCCTCGCGGTCGGCAGTGCGCTTGCGGTGTTCACGCTCGCATGGATCGTCAGCCAGCCTCTGAGCACGGCCGCAACCGGGTGACCATCCGCATGTCTCTCCGAGAGCCTGCCGACGGGAGCGCTCCATGCATCTCGGCCATCGTCGTGAACTGGAATACGAAGGACCTCCTGCGCGAATGTCTCACGGCATTGACGCCCCCGCATGGCAGCGACCGGTTCCGTGTCATTTGCATCGACAATGGCTCCAACGATGGAAGTGTCGAGTTGGTGCAGCGTGAGTTTCCATCCGTCGTGTTGGTACCGAACCAAGAAAATGTAGGCTTCGCGCGCGCCTGCAACCAGGGGATCGCGTTGGCGATGGATGAATACGCGGCGGACTACGTCGCGCTAGTGAACAGCGACGTCGTAGTCGACCCGGACACGATCGGGGCATTGGTCGCCCAAATTGCGGGACACACCGAGGTCGCTGCGGCTGGACCCGCGCTGCGCCTGGCAGACGGGCGGTTGCAGATCGGCGCGGCGGGGTTCGCCCCTACTGCCTGGTCGGGCATCTGCCAGTTTCTCTTTCTGTCCGCCCTGACGCGTGGAGGGTGTCGCGGATTCTTCGTCGACCAAGAGCGGTTCGTCGGCCACACACAGCCGGTCCCGGTCGATTGGGTTGGCGGGGCCTGCGTCGTAGCCCGCGTCGCCGCGATCCGGGACGTCGGCCCGTTGGACGGCGGCTTCTTCATGTATGGAGAGGACATCGAATGGGGGTGCCGGATGAGGTGCGCGGCGTTTTCCGTATGGTACGTACCCCGGGTGGAAGTGCTGCACCGACAAGGAGGAAGCCAGTCGCACGCCAATCCGCGCTGGCTTGCGGCCACCTGCGAGCTCGTGCGTCGCGAACGCGGTCCCTTGGAGTACGTCGTCTTTCGCGCAGCCGCGGCGTTGGGGCTCGGTATTCGACGGATACTCTACCATCTCGCCTACCTCGCCTCGGGGCATGAGCACTACCGAAGGCGTGCGACCGACATGGGCGTCTACGCGCGTTGGGCGATTGGGCGCGAATGATTCACCTGCTGCGTCTGCCGTTATTGGCGGTGTTATTGTTGATTCCATTTCATCCGATGGTGATCGCTCACATCTTGCCCGCGCGTCTCGGCATTCGTTCGCTGGCCTTGGCAATGTGGAAGGAATACCTGCTGCTGATCACGCTCTGCTGTGGAGCCGTCATAGTGATGGCGGAGAAGCGGCTACCGTCTTTGACGACACTCGACTGGTCCATTCTGCTTTTTGTGTCTTATTGCCTGCTGTCGATTCCCTTCGCGCCCTCTCCCCTGGCCGGGATCTACGGCCTGCGTAACTACAGCGAAGGGTTCGTTGCGCTCGTACTTGCCGCGAGGTTCCTGCGGCTCGACGAGCAGGAGATCTGGAAGCTCGCTCGGTGGCTGATGGCGGTCGCCGTCGTCATCGCGGTGTGGGCGGTGTTCCAGAGCACCTATCTTGGCCCGTCGTTCCTACTCGCCAACGGCTATGGCAAGGATGGGCAGCTCGATATCTCTTTGTTTGCCTTTGGCTTCGCGTTCCAGCGCGCCATCGGAACGTTCGGGTCTCCGAACGTCTTCGGGCTGTACCTCGTCATCGTGATCTTGGTGGGCAGCGCCGTCGGCAGGGGGGCTCACGGTCTCGTGTGGACCGGCGCGGTTGCGATCTTGAGTGCGGCGCTCGTGGCGACGTACTCGCGCAGTGCGACGATCGGGCTGGTCGTGGCGGTTCTCATGAGCCGTCTCATGTCGCCTCCGCAGCGGCCCCGGCAGCGCAAGCCAGGACTCCGCAGGTTGGGTGCGCTCGCCGTCACGGCGGTGGTCGCAGCGGCCCTGGCGGCGTCCGTCTCCGGCTACGTCAGCGGGCTACCGCAGCACCTCTATCGGACCCTGACGTTGCAGGACACGTCCGTGGTTGGCCACATTCAGTCGTGGGTCGATGCCCTCCAACTCGTCCGTGAGCATCCGTTCGGCGTCGGAATCGGTCAGACGGGACCGCGAAGCGCGGTCTACACCGGAAGACTCTGGAACGCCGAAAGCAGTTACCTGATCGTCGCGTGGGACGTTGGGGTCATCGGGGCACTGGCGTACTGCGCGGTCTGGCTCTTGACCCTCACCGCGCTCTGGAGCGCGCATCGGGCGTCGCTGGCCGCCGGGGCATGGACGGCTGCGGAGCTCTGTCGTGGCGCCTTCGCTGCCGTCGTCGCGGCGGCAACAGCCGGGATCGCCCTGCCGTTGAACGTCGAGGTGGAGGTAATGTTGGTGCTGTTCCTCGTCGCCGGTGCGGCGCTCGCTAGTGCCCCGCAAGCCGCGCGCGCAGCGCTGGGCGGCGCGAGCGATCGCCATGCCGCGGAGCGGCACGCCGAAGATGAGCGTGCGCATGCCTGAGCGCGACGAGCGTGCAGCGCGGCCCATCCTCTTCGTCCACCCCAGCGACGAGCTCTACGGATCCGACCGTTGTCTCCTCAGCGTGATTCGCAGCCTCCCGGATCGGTATCGGGCGATCGTCGCGCTGCCGACGGACGTCGCCTACAGCGGATCGCTGAGCCGAGAGCTCCGCGCCATCGGCGCCCAGGTTCATGGGTGCAACATGTTGGTGCTGCGGCGCGCCTATTTGCGCCCGGCGGCACTGCCGCAACTGGGCTGGCGATGCGTCATGGGCGCCTGGAGCCTGGCCCGACTCATACGTCGCGAACGCGTCGCGCTTCTCCACTCGAACACGGTCGTCGTCCCCTGCGGGGCGATCGCCGCCAGCATGATGCGCGTACCGCACCTCTGGCACGTTCACGAGATCCTGACGGCAGAGCCGCGCGCGGTCCGTGTCGCATTGCGGCTGGCCCTGGCGATCGTGCCTGGACGAATCATCGCCGTGTCACGCGCGAGTGCCCGGTCGATCTCGTCGTCATATCCGAAATCGCCGGCGAAGCTCAGTGTCGTCTACAACGGCGTGCCCGCTCCAACGCACCCCAGGGACGAGGACCGCCCGGCCTCCTCACGGGACACGCTGGTCGGATTCGTGGGGCGATTGTCGCCGCGCAAGGGGATCGCCGAAGCGCTGGAGGCGGTGGCCATCCTACAACGACGAAAGATCCCGCTGCGCTTCAGCGTGTTCGGCGGCCCGCCGCCTGGCCAAGAGTGGCGTGAGGCGGAGTATCGTCGGATGGTCGTCGCATCCGGCATCGAACACATCGTCAGTTTCGAGGGGTTCGTACCGGATGTCAGCGAACGTTTGCCGACACTCGACATTCTCGTGTTGGCCTCGCAGTGGCCGGACCCTTTTCCGCGGATCGTCCTCGAAGGCATGGCGGCGGGCTGCGCGGTCGTCGCGGTGCGCAACGGCGGCGGGAGTGACGAAATGTTCGATGACGGCGTCTCGGGCGTGTATTGCGATCACGACCCGGAATCGATCGCCAGCGCCATCGAACGGCTCATCCTCGATCCCGACTTGCGGCACTCGATCGGAGCGCGTGCCGCCGAGGTCGCGCGCACGCGCTTCAGCGAAGCTCGCTACGTCGGCGAGGTGATCGATTGCTACGATCGACTGACCGGCGCGACCTCCGTCTGATCAGGTTACGGCTGGGTCATCATTACCTGCTGGACGCACAGCACGGCGGCGCGCGAGCTACTTTCCGGAACCATGAGGCTCAAGACCTGCTCGCCTGGGCCGATGCCGGTGGCGTTGTATGCGGAGGTTTCCGCTCGTGTGTTACGGACGGTATCCACCGCCACCACATCCGCTCCCAGGCTGACCATGAGCGCGGGGGGAGTATCGGGCGTCGAGGTGAACGGGACGACGATGATCGTGGCGGTCGGCCGATGCATGAAGACGGTCGCTTCGGCCTTGGTGCCTGCGACGAGGCAGAGCGTGCGATCGTCCAACTTTGCCGACGGCCCGGTAACCCGCATCGCCGCAGGCCACAGCGTGAGCATCGGCGCCGGTACATCGGCGGTATTGCGGCAACCTGCGAGGAGGAACACGGCAAAGCCCGCGAGGCGGAGTCGCATGCGCGCGCCCGCATACACGCGCGATGACGCCGCAGTCAACCGTGAGGGACGCGACATTGAAGGGTTGCGATCGCCCCGATACGCTCGCCGTCCGTTCGTCGAGAGCCATTGATGCCCACCGTCGAGAAGAATCTCCAACAATGGGACGCGAAGTATGCGTGGGCGAACCAAGGCGACGAATGGTCTTCTTCGTGGGGTAATGCCGAGGCGCAGTGGTTGGGTGCGATCCTGCCCCGTATTCGTGAGTTCGTCCCGGCGAATACCATTCTCGAGATCGCACCGGGTTTTGGACGGTGGACCAACTACCTGAAGGACCAGTGCGATCGCTTGATCGTCGTCGATCTCTCCGCGAGCTGCATCCAGAGCTGCCAGCAGCGCTTCGCCGCCTCGTCGCACATCACCTATCACGTCAATGACGGGATCTCGCTGGCGATGATCCCGGACGGCGCGATCGATTTCGTCTTCAGCTTCGATTCATTGGTTCATGCCGAAGCGGACGTCCTCGAGGCTTATCTCCGGCAGCTCACGCAGAAGCTGGCGCCGAACGGTGTCGGATTTCTTCATCATTCCAACATCGGGGCCTATCCTCGCGCGGCTTTCCTGCTCGGAAAGCTCCCCGGGCAACTCGGAGAGTGGGCGGTGAGACTCGGCTTGTCCGACCGGTCCCATGGGCGAGCCTTCAGCATGACGGCTCGCTTGTTCGAGGAGTATTGCGAACGAGCCGGCCTCCAATGCATCGGCCAGGAGTTGGTCGACTGGGGTGCTCGACGGTTGATCGATTGCTTCTCGACATTCACGCCGAAACTGTCGGCTCGGGCGCGCCCGAACCGGGTCATCGAGAACGCGGGCTTCATGAGAGAGGCAGCGGCGATCAAGCGGGGGTCCGGCCTGAACACTTCGCCCTGAGCGGCCGCAAGCCCTTAGTCGCGGCGCTGCGGATCCCGCCAGGCGCGCGTCACCTCGTCGGGATTCGGCGACAGGGTAGCCATCAGCACCCGGTCCACCATCTCATCGAGAACGACGTCGGGCTTCTCGCTTTCGACCAGCGCCGGATCGAAGTTGTATTGCCAGGTGTAGACGATGCGCTCGAAATGTTCCGAAAGGAACGGCCAGAGGCGCTGAGCGAACGAGTCGTGAAACATGACTGCGCGCGGAAGCGCGGGATCGCCGGTCTCGGAGACGAGCACGGCGACTGAACCCGCTGGAGTGATCCCGTCCGTCGGCACCAGATGCGCCCGCCTGGGAACGCGCGGCTCGAGCATGAGGAGCTCCCCCGGCATGACGTCGCTCAGGCTCAAGAGCATCGCCAAGTCGTTGCCCTGCTCCGTAGACCACGTGCGCTCGAATTCGCTCAAGGGCACCGGCTGCACGCGCGGAAACCAGACGCTCAGCCGTTTGATGATTTCCGTGTACGCGAACCACGCCCCGAGATCGTTCCAATGGCTGTCGAGGCGTTCGTACGGCCGATCGTGTGCCTTCGCCTCGCGCAGCGCACCGCGCAGGTCCACGACGCGGAGATCGGAGTGGCGATAGAGGTGGGTGATGAGTTGGTCCAAGCGCGTCGCCGTGCCGACCCGATTGAGCGCCGCCGGCATGTACTCCGGATAAATGTCCTGCTTGTCTGGAGCGACGACGAACAGGTAGCGAATGCCGCGCTCGGCCAACCAGTCGCGCCTGGCCTCGAGCAGACCCTGCCACCACACGAGCTCCTCCTGCGTGAACGGACGGGTGGCGCGGTAATACTCCACCGCTGAATACTCGTCGCCGACGAACAGCCAGCCGTCGGTACCCACCACGACCTTGGCCGACGGCGACACGCCCAGCCACATGGAGACGCGATTGTAGGCACGAACCAAGCTGCTCCGAAAACCGAAGGCATCATTCCAATAGCCTTCGAAGTTGCGGTGAAAAAATGCCAGTCCAGGGACGTCGAAAACGAGGGGAGGCGGAGCGACGGGGGCACGTTTCTCCGTCAAGCTCGTCGTCGGTCCAATGCCGAAGATGGTGACCAAGGGAGGGAGGAAGATCACCGCCAGGAAGATGCCGATCAGCACGAGATCGGCAACCCGCCGGACGGGGTCGGAAGAGGCGCCGGACATGGCGCCCGGGAATTAGCACGGGTCGCGCCGCTGACGCACATGCGTGGCGCGCAGGGCGTGCGCCGCCACGCGCGATTTCATCGGTGGTGACTACCGAACAGCTGTGGATGGTCGCGCAGGAGCTTGACGCCGAGCTCGCGGGCTCCTTCCAACGTGAAATGGGCGAAGTCGAAGTAAAGGAAGGCGCCGTCCGCAGAGAGGATGGCGCAGTGCGGCTCGGTGCCGCACTGGATCGTCAACAGGTCGACGTAGTGGAGGCTTCTCTCCTCCCAGCGGCGATCGGCGAAGAACTTCTTTAGCCCGTCGTTCATCTCCAGCCGTTCGTCCGTGCTCTGGTACTGGTCGGCGTAGCGATTGATACCGTCGCTCATCGTCGTGTGATCGTTGAGAGCTCTCATTGCAATCTGTGACGGATCGATCTGATAGGTCATCGTCGGGCCCAAGACATAGATCGGTGCGTCGGTCTTGGCGCGGAACGTCTCGAGGATGCTCGCGAGATTGGCGAAGCCATCACCCGCGACGATCGTCGGCCAGTGGTCGTGCAACAGGACCATGTCGGCGGTGCGCCAGTGCGCGTCCGCGAGGGCCGCGTCTCTGAACGTCCGGCAATACTCCTCGTCTTCCGCGAGGACGGGATAGTTGCCGAAGTTGCCGCACTTGTATGTCGTGAAGAGGAACGTCAGGTCGCCTTCGAAGCCGTTCTCGTGCAAGGCATACCTGACGTCGATGGCGTGCGAGTTGCCGACCAGCAAAACCTGGCGCTCGCCGGTCTTCGGAAAGGTCGTCGTCGACCCGAGGGCCCAGTATCGCGCCCGCTCCCGCTGAATCTCGTCCGGGCTCAGGAGCGCAAAGGGAAATCGGGAGGGAAGCCGTCGCGCACGAAGGTCGTGAGCGACAGCACGCCGACGAGGCACGTCGCGGTCGCGAGCCAGAGCGAGGAGCGAAGATTCTTCCCGTCACGCCGCTCGCGGTAGAAGAGCCTTCTCGTCGGCCCTTCGACGGCGAGATAGGACACCTGGCCGAGGGCGAGTGAGAGCGCGAGCCCGCCGAGGATCCAATCCCAGCGCTCGGCGACCCCGCCGTACTGCAGCGCCACCGCGATCGGCCAGTGCCAGAGATAGATCGAGTAGGAGGCGTTGCCGAGCCATTGCACCGCCCGGTTCGCGGTGAAAGGCGACTCGTTCCGCTCCGCCAGCAATACCATGCGGTGCCCACCACCGGGACCAGCGCCATCCACCCCGGCCAATGCGCGGTGTCGTAGAGTCCGAGGATGCTAGCGGCGACGAGCCCCAGGCCGAGGATCTCGAGCGCAGATCGCCGGCGCGCAGACAGTTGCATCCGGAAGAGGAATACGAAGCCGCCGGCGAGCATCTCCCAGACGCGTGAGGGCAATAGAAAGAAGTCTGCCTCGGGAAGCGTCTGCGCCGCGTAGGTCGCCCACGCCAGCGATGCGATGGCCACCCCGAGAAGTGCGACCCGCGCGTGCCTCACGCCGCGGCGCAGCGCCAGCACGAGGAGGGGGTAGAGCAAGTAGAATTGCCACTCGAGAGACAGAGACCAGGTGTGCAGCAGCCACTTGTCGTGTGCCGCCGCGTCGAAGTAGCCCGCCTCTTGCCAGTAGACCAAGTTCGAGACGAAGGCCAAGCTGCTGGCCGCGTCCTTCCCCAGTTCGCTGTAATCAACGGGGCTGAGGAAGTACCAGCCGACGGCAACTGCGACGAGACAGACGACCGCCAGCGCCGGGATGATCCGCCGGCCGCGATCGAGGTAGAACTGGAAGAGCGAGAACGAGCCGCCGCCCATCTGCTCGAAGATGATCCGCGTCATCAGGAAGCCGGAGATCACGAAGAAGACGTCCACTCCGACGAAGCCGCCGTGAAAGCCGGGGATGCGGAAATGGAACAGCATGATCGCCACCACCGCGATGGCGCGCAGGCCATTGATGTCTTTGCGGAGCGTCACTGCGGGCGCTTCGGACGTTTCAGCTTCGGCTCGATTCCCGCGTCGAGGTACGGCTCGATCCAGCCGTGGCCCGCCTCGGGCCACGCGTCGAACATCGGGAGATACGGCTTGATGTCGAGGATCGGGGTCTCGTCGAGAAGGTCGAGGCCGAGCACGTGCACCTCGCCCGCCGCCACGTCGACCGCCTCGAGGGCGACGTTGGTGATGCCGAGCGGCGAGGGCCGGTCGGGAGCGCGGGTCGCGAAGAGGCCGCGTTTCGGCCCGCCCCGCGGGGGGCGAACCTTCGGTCCCCAGCCGCCGCTCCGATGGAAGTAGAAGACCAGCCAAATCCGCCCGAATCCCGCGAGATCGGCGAGCGCCTCGCGATAGTCGGGCGCGATCACGAGCAGGCCCTTGGTCTCCGGCGATGCCGGCGGCTGATGGGGGGCGTCCTCCCGGCGCGTCCACGGGGTCCGTGCCCGCCCGATGATGCGCAGCTCGATCGCCAAGGCCCGTCTTCTATCTCCAGGCGTCGACGCCCGCGACCGGGTAGTCCATCGGATGGCTCTTCCGCACCCGCGCTCTCGCAATTTCCCCCCGCCGATGCTAGACAGCGCGGGTTTTCATGCCGGCCGAGCTCAAGCGGTCGGCGAGTTCGTTGGGAGTGCGCAGAAGCGCTCGCGGGAAGCAGACGGCACGCTGTCGATGCCTTCTCGTCCGGGCGGCCAACCACTCGAAACCTTAGAGGCCGGTGGGGCTGTCCCGCCTGAAGCCTCGAGTTTTTGGAGGAGGCACCCGCATGATTCGGACACGTTTGACGTCATCGTTGTTTGCAGCGCTCGCATTGGTCTTGGCGGCCGCCGGCATGGCCGGCGCCAGCGAGGCCGAGCTGATCCTCCCGAACCTCGCATCCGAGAAGTTCCTCGGTGTCGACGGCTGGACCCTGCTCCTCGGCATGGGCACCGTCATCTGCGGCTTCGGTCTGGTCTTCAGCTTCATGCAATTCAATACGCTGAAGAACCTGCCCGTGCACCGCTCGATGCTCGAGATCTCCGAGCTCATCTACGAGACCTGCAAGACCTACCTGATCACTCAGGGCAAGTTCATCCTCATCCTCGAGCTCTTCATCGGCGCCATCATGGTCGTCTACTTTGGCTTCCTGATGCACTTCGACGCGATCAAGGTGGTCGTGATCTTGCTCGCGAGCCTCGTCGGCATCGGCGGCAGCTACGGCGTCGCCTGGTTCGGTATCCGCGTGAACACCTTCGCGAACTCCCGCACCGCCTTCGCGAGCCTCGGCGGCAAACCCTTCCCCACCTACGCCATTCCGCTCCAGGCTGGCATGAGCATCGGCATGTTGCTGATCAGCGCCGAGCTGGTGTTGATGCTGGCGATCCTGCTCTTCATCCCCGCCGACTTCGCAGGCTCGTGCTTCATCGGCTTCGCCATCGGCGAGTCGCTCGGCGCCTCGGCGCTTCGCATCGCCGGCGGCATCTTCACCAAGATCGCCGACATTGGCTCCGACTTGATGAAGATCGTCTTCAACATCAAGGAAGACGATGCCCGCAACCCCGGCGTCATCGCCGACTGCACCGGTGACAACGCCGGCGACTCGGTCGGCCCCTCGGCCGACGGCTTCGAGACCTACGGCGTCACCGGCGTCGCACTGATCTCGTTCATCTTGCTCGCGGTGCCGACTCCGGCAGTGCAGGTCCAACTGCTCGTCTGGATCTTCGTGATGCGCCTGATGATGCTGATCGCGAGCGCCGTCTCCTACTGGATCAACGACGCGATGGCGCGCAGCAGCTACGCCACCGCCGACAAGATGAACTTCGAGGCGCCCCTCACGATGCTGGTATGGATCACCTCGATCGTGTCGGTCGTGATGACCTACGCCGTATCCTTCCTCCTCATCCCCGGCCTCGGCGACGGCACGCTCTGGTGGAAGCTCTCCACCATCATCACCTGCGGCACGCTCGCCGGCGCGATCATTCCCGAGGTGGTCAAGATATTCACCTCGACCGAGTCCGGCCACGTCCGCGAGGTCGTCACCGCGTCACGCGAGGGCGGCGCCTCACTGAACGTCATCTCGGGTCTCGTGGCGGGTAATTTCAGCGCCTACTGGATGGGCATCGTGATCGTGACCCTGATGAGCCTCGCGTACGCGGTCTCGCTCTTCGGGCTCGACGCGCTCTTCATCAAGGTCGGTGAGATCACGCCGGCCCCGGTCTTCGCCTTCGGTCTGGTGGCCTTCGGCTTCCTCGGCATGGGTCCGGTCACGATCGCCGTCGACTCGTACGGGCCCGTCACCGACAACGCCCAGTCGGTCTACGAGCTCTCGTTGATCGAGAACGAGCCCGACATCTCGAACGGCATCAAGAAGGAGTTTGGCTTCACCCCGAACTTCGAGAAGGCCAAGCACTACCTCGAGGAGAACGACGGCGCCGGCAACACCTTCAAGGCGACCGCCAAGCCGGTGCTGATCGGCACCGCCGTCGTCGGTTCCACCACGCTGATCTTCTCGATCATCATGGTGCTGACGCACGGCTTGACCCAGCATCTCGACAAGCTCTCGCTCATGCACGCGCCCTTTCTGCTCGGCCTCATCATGGGCGGCGCCGTCATCTACTGGTTCAGCGGCGCGTCGATGCAGGCCGTCGCGACCGGCGCCTACCGGGCGGTCGAGTTCATCAAGGAGAACATCAAGCTCGAGGGCACGACCAAGGCCTCGATCACCGACTCGAAGAAGGTCGTCGAGATCTGCACCCAGTACGCGCAGAAGGGCATGTTCAACATCTTCCTGACGGTCTTCTTCTCGACCCTCGCCTTCGCCTGCGTCGAGCCGTTCTTCTTCATCGGCTACCTGATCTCGATCGCGCTGTTCGGCCTCTACCAGGCGATCTTCATGGCGAACGCCGGCGGCGCCTGGGACAACGCGAAGAAGCTCGTCGAGGTGGAGCTCAAGGAGAAGGGCACCGAGCTCCACGCTGCGTCGATCGTCGGCGACACCGTCGGAGACCCCTTCAAGGACACTTCGTCGGTCGCCATGAACCCGATCATCAAGTTCACGACGCTCTTCGGGCTCCTGGCGGTCGAGCTCGCGATCACGATGTCGCGGGCGGCGAGCGCGACGCTGGCCGTCGTCTTCTTCGCGCTGTCGGTGATCTTCGTCTACCGCTCCTTCTACGGAATGCGGATTCCGCTGAAGGGCGCCAAGTAGCATTCGCGAAGGAGACCTCGCATGCACCGCACGTTCCCAGCCGCGCTCGTCGCGGCATTCCTCGTATCCACACTCACCCTCATTGCCTCGGCAAACGCCGCAGAGGAGAAGAAGACCATGGCTAGTACCGACCCGGCGATCGCCGCGATCGACAAACAGATCGCGGACGCGAAAATCGACAAGTCGAACGCGAGCTGGAAGACCCGCCTATCGAAGCCGACGCAGGTGAGCTTCACCGCGGGCAAGAAGTACTTCTGGGTCCTCGACACCACCAAGGGTCCGATCGAGGTCCGGCTGCTCGCCGACACCGCCCCGATGCACGTCACGAGCACGATCTACTTGACCAACCTCGGCTTCTACGACGGGCTGACCTTCCACCGCGTGATCCCGGGCTTCATGGCCCAGGGCGGCGATCCGATCGGCAACGGCACCGGCGGTCCCGGCTACCAATACTCCGGCGAGTTCGGGGGCGCGAAGCACGACAAGCCCGGCATGCTGTCGATGGCGAACGCGGGCCCGGGTACGGACGGCAGCCAGTTCTTCCTGACCTTCGTGGAGACCAGCTATCTCGACGGCAAGCACACGGTCTTCGGTGAGACCGTGAAAGGAACGGACACCCTGAAGGCCCTCGAGAGCGCGGGCTCCCAGAGCGGCAAGACCAAAGAGAAGCTCGAGATCAAGAAGGCGACGATCCGGGTCGAGTAGCGCATCACGGCGACGAGAGCCGGCGCGCAACGTCGAGGAGGACGATCACGATGATTCGCACCCTCAAATCTGGACTCACGATCGGGATGCTGGTTGCCGCGCTGACGCTGACCAGTGGCTGTGGTGACAACGACAACAGCGAGAACGACAATGGCGGAAGCCCGAATCCGACGTCGACGCCCGCGGGGGGTCGAACGGCCACGCCGGGCACACCGGCGCCGGGCGCCACTTCGACCCCAATCGCCAGCGGCAGGCGGACGGTCGAATTCAGATTCGAGTCGGTGGCGGCGATCCAGGGTTTTCAAATACAGGCAGCCTATTCGACGGCCACAGGCAACTTCACCGGATCCGCTGACGAGGTGAACTGCACGGCGAACGGCGGCGGCATCTTCGTCAAAAACGACAATGACACCGGCACGCTGACGTTGAGCGTGGCCAATACCACTGCCCTGACGTTTCCGATCACCATCGGCTGCGCCTACGACGCGACGACGCCGATCACGGGGAACGATTTCACCGTCACGGTACAAGAGGTGACGGAGAACAACGCGCCAGGGAATGTGGCTGATCTGACGGTCGGCGTTCGAGTTCCATAGTCCGACTGGACATCGGCGAACTACGAAAAGGGGGGAACGGCGTATGACCCGCCGTTCCCCCCTTTTTTCAGCAACCTGCGAGGTCGATTTCGGGGTAGAGCGGGTGGCGCATCAACAGGTCGGCGACGCGCAGGTGTGCCGCCTCGACCACGCCGGGATCGGTGACGAAGCTCACGAGAGAGGGTTGGCCGTCTTTTTTGGTCCCGGCGCGCGTTGCCGCGAGGACGCCATGCAGGACGTCGGCGATCTCGCGCATTTCGTCGCGTCCCATCCCGAGTGTCGTCGTGGCCGGCGTGCCGAGCCGGAGCCCGCTCGTGTACCACGCACCGTTCGGATCGCGCGGGATCACGTTGCGATTCACGGTCAAGTGGGCGGCGCGGAGCGCGGCTTCGGCCTGACGGCCGTTCAGACCGTAGCGCCGCACGTCCATCAGCACGAGGTGATTGTCGGTGCCTCCGGTCACGAGCGTGGCGCCGCACGCGACCAGGCCCTCGGCGAGTGCGCGTGCATTGTCGACGATGCGCCCGGCATACGTGCGGAACTCGGGCTTCGCAGCCTCGCTCAGCCCCACCGCCTTGGCGGCCATGACGTGCGGGAGGGGTCCACCGAGCACGAGTGGACAGCCGCGGTCGATCGTCTCCGCCCACGGTGCCTGACAGAGCACCATCCCGCCGCGCGGACCGCGCAAGGTCTTGTGGGTCGTGGTCGTGACGATGTGGGCGTGGGCCACGGGATCCTCGTCGCCCGAGAAGACGCGGCCCGCGACCAACCCCGCGAAATGCGCCATGTCGACCATCAGCACGGCCCCGACCTCGTCGGCGATCTCGCGGAAGCGTCGAAAGTCGATACGGCGGGGATAGGAGCTATACCCGGCGACCAGCAACAGCGGTCGCTCCTCGTGGGCGCGCCGCCGTACGTGCTCGTAGTCGAGGCGACACGTCTCCGCATCGACCTCGTAGCTGCAGTAGCGAAAGAGCTTCCCCGAGACGTTCGGACGAAAGCCGTGCGTCAAATGCCCGCCCGAGTCGAGCGCCATGCCCATCATCTTCTGGTCGCCGAGCGCGCGGCGGAGCGCCTCCCAATCGTCGGCCGAGAGCTCGCCGACCGTCTGGACACCGAGACGCTCGAGCGCGGGGCTCTCGACGCGCGCCGTCAGCACCGACCAGAAGGCAACGAGATTCGCGTCGATGCCGCTATGCGGCTGCACGTAGGCGTGGTCGGCGCCGAAGAGCGTGCGCGCGAGGTCGGCGGCGCGCGATTCGATCGCGTCCACGTTGTCACAGCCGGCGTAGAAGCGATGTCCGGGCGAGCCTTCGGCGTATTTGTCGCTCAACCAGTTTCCCATGGCCAGCAGCACCGCCGGCGACGCGAAGTTCTCGCTCGCGATCAGCTTGAGCGTGCGGCGTTGGTCGGCGAGCTCGCGGACGATCGCGTCGGCGATCTCGGGGAGCTCGCCCGCGACGCAATCGAGTGCGGCTGCGAAAGCCACCGTCTCGCGCGAGAGGGCGCCCGGCACGTAGCCGGGCAAACGCTTCGCGAGGTACCGATCGAGCCAGGAATCGTCGCGCATTTGGTCACCTCCGCCCACTCTCGTGAGCATGATTTTGGTGCCCAGGCGCGCGGCGTGGAATGCCGTCGCTTCCCAGTGGTCGATTCCACGGAAGAGCGCCAGTCGCGACGGTCGCGACCGAGACTAAGGCGACCTCCGCGACCTGTCAACGCGCACGGGGAGCGCGATCACCGCTCGCAGGGCCGCGCTACTCGAGACATTGCACGAAGTAGTGGGCTGACGCCGACCCGTTGACCGCGGCCGAGCACGACGGGCGACCGTCGCAGCACGAGCCGACACCCGCGGGAGGGCACGTGAGCGGCTGGCAACCGTCGCCGTCTTCCCCGCCGGTTCCGAAGCAGCTCGAGTATCCAGCGAACCCGTTCACAGAGAACGGCGCGGCGAGCGAGCACGCCAGGTCGATGTTGTCGTTTGGACGGTTGATCGTGACGCCGCAGGCCGGCGCTGCGCTCTGCGCCGTCGCGCCGCCGGGCCACTCGGCCGAGTCGAAGGCGCCGCCGACGTTGCTGTTCACCGTGAAGGTGTAGAGGAAGTCGGGGCACTTGCAGAGGCCTCCGCTGCAATGGGCGGTCATGCAGTCGTCGTTGCCCACGCAACCCTGGTTCACGGTGCAATCGAGCGGACACGAGCCGCCGCAATCGACGTCGGTCTCGTCGCCGTTCGCGACGCCGTCGGTGCAGAGCGGCACCTGACACACGCTCGAGGTGCAAACGCCGCTCGTGCAGTCGCTCGCGAGCGAGCAGCTGTCGCCGTCGTCGCACCCCGAGCAGCTCGCACCGCCACAGTCGAGGTCGGTCTCGGTGCCGTTCAGGATGCCGTCGCTGCAAGTCGGCGCGCAGGTGCCTTCCGTGAGGGGTTTCTTGTGCGTGTATTGCTTCTCGGCCTTGTTGGCGATGGCGCCGCCCGCGAAGCGCACGCTGTAGGAGTCGCCGCCGCCGCCCATCTGGAGCACCACGCACGCATTGGTACCGAGGTTCGGCGGAACCACGTTGAGCGGCTGCACTTTGCCGCTCAGCTGCGCCTGCAGGGAGAGCGTGCCGCTTCCCGACTTCCTGAGCCTCACCTTCGTGACGGGGCCCTGCTCCCCTTTCGAGTCTCGGTACGTAAAGCCCTGGTCCGCGCTGCCGCTCCAGAACGGCTTGCCGGTGCTCGTGGTTCCCTGTGGTAGCGCAATGATTTGCTGGCTGGGATTGGTGCCGTTGGCACGCACGGTGAGCGTAGCCCCGTTCATCGCCGGATCTCCGACGATGGTGTTGGGACTAGCCTTCTCTTTCGCCTTCACATCCACCTTGCGCTGATCGGGAGTTCCGAAGTTCTTCACCTGAAAGCCGGTGCCCAGAATCATCTGATCGGCTGCGAAAACAGGGGCAGCGATCAGAATGACGAGCGCGATCGCTGCGGGTGAGAAGAGCTTCATGGGCGGAATCCTCTCGTGGGGCGAAGGTGGGAGGTGCGGAGCTTCTCGAGGTCGACCCGCGAGATCGCATGCTCTGTCTCCACGCGTCAAGACGCAGCGCGCCTGTGGCAAACGGCGGCGGCGATCGGGTGGTGATTCCGTCGACGACGCGAGCCTCGTGCCTCGATTTGAAGCACGAAAGTGCGCCACTGCCTCGATGTAACGCAGTCGATGATCTTGTGACGAGGATCGTCTGCGAGTCGATTTTGCGAAATCGTGAAGATTTCGTTTTTGGTCGTCGCCATTCGCACTTTTTATTGACATTCGACGTTGCGCGGCGTTAAGGAACGGCGCCCCGACACCGTTTGCACATGACGAAGCCACTCTTTCCCTTTCCTATGAGGCCCCCCGAAGATGACTTCAGCAAAGATTTGCCCGGATCGGGTTCGTCGCGAGCACACGTCGACGACGTCGCGCAACCTCCTCGCGCTGACCATCAATAACCGCTCGACGGTCGCCAGCGTCCTTCACCGGCGCGTGTTGTGTGCGGCCGTGCTCGCTTTGGCTTCGCTCGCATGGAGCTCGACGGCGAGTGCCCAATGTCTGGGCAATCTGCTTTCGAACTCGAGCTTCGAGCTGCATACCGGCGCCACCAATAGCATCGGCGATCCGATCCCAACGGTGTGGGTCCTCGAAAGCGGTGAGAATGGTGCCACCACCGCGTTCAATCCGCCGGACGGATCGTGGATCGGATACGTCTGGGGGATCGCGGCCGGCAATCCCGGGGTCATGACGCAACAGGTGAGCGCCACCCCCGGCGTCACCTATAATTTGAACTTCCAGAGCGGCACGCACGACCCGTCCGTCAATCCGACGATCGAGATTCGCTTCTTCAATGCGTCGAACGTCCAGGTCGGCGCGACCACCACCCACACCATCACGACCGACATCGACATTACGGGCTCCTTGGGCGGCCCGTACCTGCTCTCCGCGACGGCACCTGCGGGTACGACGTCTCTGAAAGTGATCCTCCGCGATCCTTCGACGAACAAGGCAGGGGCGAAGGCGGACATTTTCTGCTTGTCGACGTCGTCGACGCCGACGCCCACGCGGACGACGTCGCCGACCCGGACGGCGACCCGGACTCCGACACCGACCACGACGCCCACCGCGACCCGGACGGCGACACCCACCGTGAGCGTGACGCCGACCCGGACCGCAACCTCGACCCCCACGCCGACTCGGACCGCTACGCCGACGGTGTCCGCGACCCTGACGGCAACGCCGACCCTGACCTCGACCCCGACCCGGACGGCGACGGCCACACCGACGCCGACGCGCACGGTGACCCCGACGATCACAGTCACCCCGACGATCACGGTGACCCCGACGATCACGGTGACCCCGACGACGACACCGACGGGGACGGCGACACTCACCCCGACTCTGACACCAACCACCACGTCGACACCCACGCAGACCGCGACCGCGACCCGGACCGTTACGCCGACCATCACGGCCACGCCGACGTCGACCGCCGAAACCCGAACCGCGACGCCGACCCTGACGGCCACACCGACGCCGACCGCGACCCCAACCCCGACCGTGGCTCCGACCCTCACGGCCACACCCACTTCGACGGCCAGCGCGACGCCGACTGCGACATCGACCGAGACCGCGACGCCGACTCAGACCGTTACCGCTACCCCGACGGTCACGCCCACCGCGACGGTGACCGCGACGCCGACCGCGACCAGCAGCACGACCCCGTCCGCGACGCCGACGGCCACGGCGACGGTGACCACGACGCCAACCGAGTCGCCCACCCCGACGGCCACCGAGACAGCGACGGCTACCGCGACGCCGACCGCAACCGAGACGATAGCGCCGACGCCCACCTTGACCGAGGTTGCAACGCCGACCGTGACGCCGACGCCGATCCCGCTGAATCACTTCCACTGCTTCGAGACGCACCGGCCGCCGCTCAACCTCGCCGGCGTCTCGTTGGAGGACCTGTTCGGCCCGAGCACCATCACCGTCAAACGCAACAAGCGCATCTGCGCTCCGGCCGACAAGAACGGCGAGGATCCGACGGCCGTCACCGACGACGGACACTTGGTCTTCTACACGATCAAGCAGACCGCACCGAAGTTTAAGCCGATCCGGGGCGTGGCGGTGACCAATCAGTTCGGGGTCCTGGGCGTAACCGTCGGCAAACCCGACCGGCTGTTGGCGCCGACGGGGAAGACGCTCGCCGAGCCCTATCCGGATCCGCTCAACTCCATCGATCACTTCAAGTGCTACAAGGTCAGCAAGGGCAAGTTCCGGGATCCTGGGCTCCTCATCGAGACCCAATTCGGTCCGATCACCGTCGAAATCAACAAGCCGACCCACCTCTGTTCGCCGGCCAACAAGAACGGCGAGGACCCGACGGCACCGAGTCATCCCGAGCACCTGATGTGCTACCGGGTTCGGGGATACGGCCCGCCGATGCAACCCTCGATCTTCACCAACGACCAGTTCGGGCCCGATACCTATCCCTTCTATGGACCGCGCGAACTGTGCGTGCCGTCGGAGGTGATGGTCCCCTAGCGGGCAGACTCGGCGCGGCGCCGGTCGTGAGGTTTCGGCCTTACGCCGCCGGCGCCGTGACGCGAATCAGATGATCGAACGCGCCGAGCGCCGCCTTCGCTCCGTCGCCGGTCGCGATGATGATCTGCTTGTACGGCACCGTGGTCGCGTCGCCGGCCGCGAAGACGCCCGGGACGCTCGTGCGGCCGTGATCATCCACGACGATCTCTCCGAGCTTCGAGAGCGCGATGGTACCTTGAAGCCAGCCGGTGCTCGGCAGCAGACCGATCTGGACGAAGATCCCGGCCACGTCGAGCACTCTGATCTCTCCGGACGCGCGGTCCTCGTAGCGAAGCCCGGTCACCTGTCTCTCGTCGCCGACGACCTCGGTCGTGCGGGCGCCGAGGATGACGTCGACGTTTGCGAGGCTGCGAAGCTTCCGCTGCAGTACGTCGTCGGCCTTGAGCGTCTCCATGAACTCGAGTAGCGTGACGTGCTCGACCACGCCGGCGAGATCGATGGCCGCCTCGACGCCGGAGTTTCCGCCGCCGATGACGGCCACGCGCTTGCCCTTGAAGAGCGGCCCGTCGCAGTGCGGGCAGTACGTGACCCCGCGTGTCCGGTACTCGGCCTCTCCCGGCACGTTCATGTCGCGCCAGCGGGCCCCCGTCGCGAGGACGACGCTCCGGGCCGCAAGGCTCGCACCGCTCTCGAGCTCGACGGCGATCGGATCGCCTGGGACGAGCTTCGTGGCGCGCTGGTGCTTCATCACGTCGACCTCGTAGGCGCCCACGTGCGCTTCGAGCGCTGCGGCGAGCTTCGGGCCCTCCGTCTCCGTGATCGAGATGAAGTTCTCGATGCCGAGCGTGTCGAGCACCTGGCCGCCGAAGCGGTCCGCTACGACGCCCGTCCGAATGCCCTTGCGCGCGGCGTAAATCGCGGCCGCCGCGCCCGCGGGACCGCCGCCGACGACGAGCATGTCGAAGACGGGCTTGGCATCGAGCTCATGCGCGCGCCGCTGCGCGGCTGAGTCGTCGATTTTCGCGAGCACCTCCTCGAGCTCCATACGGCCCTGCCCCAGCCGCTCGCCGTTGAGGTACACGGTCGGCACCGCCATGACCTGACGCTCGTCGACCTCGCCCTGGAACGTGGCGCCGTCGATCGCGACGTGGGTGACGTTCGGATTGCGCGCCGCCATGAGGTTCAGCGCCTGCACGACGTCCGGGCAGTTCTGACACGACTGCGAAAAATACGTCTCGAAATGGAAGCGGCCGGCAAGCCCGTCCACCTGGGCGAGCACGTCGTCGGCCACCTTCGGCGGGTGCCCGCCGACCTGCAGGAGCGCCAGCACGAGTGACGTGAACTCGTGCCCGAGCGGCAGGCCGGCGAACCGCAGGCGCGGCGGCTCGTCCGGCAGATGGATGGCGAAGGAAGGTTGGCGGATGTCGGCGTCCTTGTCGGCCTCCTCGCCGTCGTTGGTGACGATCTCGACCAGACTCGATGCCCCGGCAACGTCATCGAGAAGCCGCCGGAGCGCCCCGGAGTCCGCCCCATCGTCGAGCGCCGCCGTGATCCGGATGGGGTGCCGCAGATACTCCAGGTACTGCTTCAGCTGCGCTTTGAGGGTGTCATCGAGCATGGTCGTCCAGTCGCTCCTTAGATCTTGCCGACGAGATCGAGGGACGGTTTCAGCGTCTTCGCGCCCTCGTCCCACTTCGCCGGGCACACCTCGCCCGGGTGCGAGGCGACGTATTGGGCGGCCCGCACCTTCCGCAGCAGCTCCTTGGCGTCGCGGCCGATGCCGTTGTCGTGAATCTCGCAGAGCTTGATGACGCCCTCGGGGTTGACCACGAAGCTGCCACGGAGCGCGAGCCCTTCCTCCTCGATCAACACGTCGAAGTTGCGGGCGAGCGTGGCGGTCGGGTCGCCGACCAGCGGGTACGTCACCTTCTTGATGGCCTCGGACGTGTCGTGCCAGGCCTTGTGCGCGAAGTGCGTGTCGGTCGACACGCCGTAGACCTCGACGCCGAGCTTCTTGAACTCGGCGTAGTGGTCGGCCAGGTCCTCGAGCTCGGTGGGGCACACGAACGTGAAGTCGGCGGGATAGAAGACGAAGACGCTCCATTTGCCGCGAATGGAGGTGTCGGACACCTCCACGAACTTGCCATTGTGAAGCGCGGTGGCCTTGAAGGGCTTGATGCTCGAATTGATGAGGGACATGCACTCCTCCTGATCTGTCGTCGTGATGTCGGGCACCGTGCCCGCCCGTGTGGTATGCGGCCGACACCGCCAGAAGTCGAATCGAACGTTTCTAAGTTGCGTTAAGCAATTCTTATCGCCAGAGTGACGGGGTGGACCTGAGCCAAGTCACCCTCGCCCAGATGCGCTACGCCGTCGCCGTCGACGACGCACGAAGCTTTCGTCAGGCCGCCGAGCGTTGCCACGTGTCGCAACCCGGGTTGAGCATGCAGATCGGGAAGCTCGAGGAACTCCTCGGGGTCGTGCTCTTCGATCGCGGCAAAAAGCCGCTACTCGTGACGCCCGAGGGCGCACCGGCGTTGGAACAGATGCGGGCGGTGCTGCGCGAGACCGAACGGCTCGGCCAGG